>Ga0193951_1000920_pt1 | contig 13116 bp, 14 predicted proteins | sample BB_2_MG_FD_140370 | JGI IMG/M metagenome (GOLD analysis project Ga0193951, IMG submission 140370) | Microbial mat bacterial communities from the Broadkill River, Lewes, Delaware, United States - BB_2_MG | ecosystem: Environmental > Aquatic > Freshwater > River > Microbial mats | place: USA... | reverse complement strand
GCAGCTTCTACATACTCTTTTTCGCGCACGCTAAGAACTTGTCCACGCACTACGCGAGCAACTTCTACCCACATTGTTAAACCAATGGCAATAAACACTTGCCAAAACCCTTTTCCAAGAATCATTGTCATTGCAATAACCATAAGCAGAGTAGGTACGCTCCACATTACATTTACAAACCACATTACCATATTGTCAATCCATCCGCGGTAATATCCAGCTATGGCACCAAGAAAAATTCCTAGGATAAGTGATATTACTACTGAAATAAAACCTACCGATAATGAAATACGTGTTCCAATAATTAGTCGCGATAGTAAATCGCGTCCAAACCTATCAGTGCCAAGTAAAAAAGTTCTATTATAGGTGTGCTCTTTTAATACTTTCTGTTGAAGTTCTTTCCTGTTTATTGAAATGTAATTGTTGTTAATATCTACTATAGTAAAATCGGCTCCTACCACTTTTGGATCTTCTTTTAGTGCGAAGCAAACATCGGCGATATTAAACTTATGATAAAGTTTAGCCACTCCACCTTCGGAATATTCTCTAATAATAACATTGTTTCTTTTAAAATAGAGTGAGTCATATGGAATTTCGCGATGGTTAAGTTTTTCCCCAAATATAAGTTTGGTGAAAAAGTTACTCTCAAGAGGTTGTTGATTATTTGTAATATGTAAAAAATTAATATTACTGCCAGGTTTTATAGTTGTAATTTCTATATGCTGATTATTGGCAAAAGGTGTTGAATCGGGCGATATAAAATATCCGAATAGCCCAATAAATACCGATGCAAGAATAAATAATAATCCTGCAACCGCTAATTTGTTTCGTTTAAACTTAACCCAGAAATTTTCTTGTGCCATAAAAAATAGCTCTATGTTATAGATTTTTAATGTTAATTATGTCTTGTTGGTAATACAATCTGCTTTATTTCCATTTATATATACCAATAAAAGATAAAAAAGTAATTATTGGGAAATATAGTAGATAAACTAACTGCGAAAGGAAAAAGTATTTTATTTTTTCCTGCTTTTTAAAGAACCTTATGAAATGGTGAATTAAAAAGTAGTTACAGATAGTTACAATTGTCATTGTTAATAATGCAATAAACAGATAAATAGAATTATTTATTGATAATAAAATATTAACTAAGATTGATAAATATGTAAGCAGAGGTATTAATCCAATAATTATAACTCCTTTATCGGTATAATTCTTTGCTTTACTGCCCCAGCGTATTCTTTGGTTAAAAAAATTGCGAAACCCAATTTCTGTTTTTGTTTCTATAGCAACATTATTATCGAGCAAATAACCAATATTGAATTTCTGTTTTTTTGAAGCAAGCATAAGAAACATATCGTCGCCCGATGGTAAGTCGAAGTGCAACCATTTTTTACAGTTGTTATATAACTCCTTCGTGAAATAAAGGTTTGCTCCCGAACACATTACTGGATTCCCTATTGCTGCCATTCCTGCTGTTGTCATTTGCAAAGCTAAGTAATCGTTTCGTTGAAAATGCGACAAGAATGAGTTGTCAGAAGAGGTCATTAAAACAGGCATAATAACCATTTGGTTACTTGTTGCTATTATGTTTGTGAGTATAGAGTTAATCCAATTTTTTGGGATGAGGCAATCGGCATCAGTTGTGACAAAATAATTATTAGTTGATGTTTTTACAGCAAATTCAATTGCTCGTTTCTTTCCACTTAATGGGTTTTTAAATAAACAAAAGTTAGTTAAGTCTATTATAGCTTTTTCTACAATAGAGTAACTGTCATCGGTAGAATTGTCGTCAATAAGCAGAACATTGAAATTGCTATTTGTCTGGTTTTTTAGCGACTCAATTAATCTAAGCAAGTTGTTTGATTCGTTTTTAAAAGGAACTATTACCGAAATCTGTTTAGACGATTGAACTATATTATCACTGTTTGCTTTTGCTTTATAGAAACCAATGAAAGTTACTACAGCAAAAGCTAAGTAGACTAAAGTTATAATTGTCGAAATGTAAATTATCATTAACAATTTGCGAAAAATTTCTTAAGTTGGTCAACAGCGTTCTCTATCTCCGAAAATTCACGTGCTACATTAAATCTTATAAAGTTGCCACATTTCGAAGAAAAATGTTCACCTGGAATTACTGCTACTTTGTAATTATTATAGAGATCTATTGTAAATTTAAATCCATCGGTATAACCATCAGGAAGCTTTGCCCAGACAAAATATCCACCGTCTGTTTTAGGAATTGTAAATCCAAGTTTAATAAGCTCGTTACTTAAGTAGTTGTAATTATTGTTTAATGTTTCTCGTAGTTTAGTCAGATATTTAATTCCAAAATTGTGTGTGTTTAAATATTTTGCTAAAGCCTTTTGGAATAGAGAAGGAGCACAAAGCCCTGTATAATCGTGAATAGATCGAATTTTGGTCATGTTTTGTTCCGAGCAAACAAAATAACCTATTCTCCATCCTGTAATGGATAGCATTTTTGAGAAGCTATTCACATAAAATAGATTGTTGTTGTTAACATCAATAGGTTGATAAGGAGGAGTGCTGAAGTATAAATCTTTATAAACAGCATCTATTACAATATAGAAATTCAGCTCTTTCGATAACTTAATTAACTCATTAAGTTGTTTCTTGGTGTACGATAATCCATAAGGATTACCAGGCGAGCCAATGAAAATAAGTTTCACATTATTTTCAACTATGAATTGATGTATATTATCAATATTAAAATTGTTTGCCGAAATAGGATAGCTGACAAAATTGCCATCGAAAATATGTGGGAGATTCTTGTAAACTTCGTAAACCGGGTCGAATGCCATTGTTGTAAATGATGTACCGATCTCTTTTTTAAGATAAATATATATTAGTGAAAGCGCCTCAGTAGCCCCTTGTACAACCAACAATTGATTAGGTGATATTTTTTGTTCATTACTGTGATAGCTGATAATAGACTCAACAAGTTCTGGATCGCCATTACCAGCAGCATATTGGTGAAAAGGCATGTCAACCATATCTTTTAAAATATCGAGCAACTCTTTTGGAGGCATAAAACCTGGTATTCCTTGTGCAAGATTAATACCTCCGTTTGTTTTAACCTTGTTGCTCATAAAACTAATGTACGACCCTGTTGGTTTTGTATATATATCTGTCATAGTATTAAAAAGTAATTAATATTAATGCTGCACCTGTCAACATAATAATAATGGCAATTGCCTTGCGAAAAAGCGAAGTGTCTTTGAAAATTGTTCCTCCAATTACAGCTGCAAAGAATACAGAAGTGCGTTTTATTGTTAATACTAACGACACTTTACCCGCTTTTACTGCCTCAATCTGTGAATATCTATAAATAATTGTGAAAATACTTACTAAAAGAATCCATTTCCAACTCAACTTCCAGCTTTTGCTTAAATCTAATTTTCCTTTCGATAGTCTAATTATTAAAGCAAAAACGGTAAAATGAAAGAATAGAAACAGGTGTTGCCAAGCAAAAAAAGTTCTTGGGTTTAGTTTATATTCAGATAATAGAAGCTTGTCGATTATTGATGTAGCTGTAAAAATTAATAGTGCAGCTATTAAATATAATCGACCCTTTGTTTTTATAAAAACTGTAATGGGATGAAAAAAGCCTTTTGTATTGTCAATTTGCAAAGCATAAGTTCCAATTAACATAAGAATTATACCATAAGTCTCAATTCTTGTAATGGTATCGTTAATAAAGAAATACTCGGCAATGGCTACTAATCCAGGTGTTAATACTAAAAGAGGAAGTGCTCCACTTATTTGAAGGTTTTTCAATCCTTTCATTATAAACAGAAAAGCCAATGCTCCAAAAAAAGTCTTAAATAGAAGAACTAAAAGGCGAGGATCGGTAATTGATATTGTTTGATTGAAATAAAATAAAGGAAGAGAGAATACTAGATTAACAGTGGCAAGTAATACCGAAAAATTTAAGGCAGAATCTTTTAAGAGAGCCTTCTTTTCGAATATTGCTGCAGCAGCCGAAAATAGTGCCGAAATAATTGCTAATGTATACCAAGTCATATCTTTATTTTTGCAGAAGTAAAAATATACAAAACCACGTTGTAAAAAAACTTGTTAACTATAATATTAAGCAAGTGGTCAATATTCAATTATATTTGTCTAATAACCTAAATTATAATTTATGAGAATTATTGGAAATCTTATTTGGCTGTTGTTTGGCGGCATATTTATAGCAATTGAATATTTATGTGCTAGTTTTTTGTTGATTATAACAATTGTTGGTATTCCATTTGGTATTCAAACAATAAAATTAGCAGGATTAGCTATTTGGCCATTTGGAAGGACAACACGCGTTAGAGAATCTTCGTCTGGTTGTCTTTCGACAATTATGAATATTATTTGGATTCTTGTTGGAGGAATTTGGATAAGTCTTTCGCACATAGTGTTTGGCTTACTGCTTTGTATTACCATAATTGGGATCCCTTTTGGAAAGCAGCACTTTAAATTGGCGGCATTAGCCTTAACTCCTTTTGGGCGAGAAATAGTGTACAAATAGAAACAAAAAAAGGTGTAAATCTGAATAATAGAGTTTACACCTTTTTTATTAATTTGAAATATTCTTTATCTTTTTTTGTATAGTCTAATAAGCTGAATTGATGCTATTCTAATAAGAAGAACAAAGGCTAGTGAAAAAATTAATAGCGATACAATACGTATGAAATTGGCCGATTTGTGTAATGAACTTTCTGGGATTATTATTCCCATTAAAAAATATTTGTCGCCTTCTAAATTATAAGGTACAATTTGGCAATACCACTTATTATTATCGGCATGGTATGTAAAAGGTTCGTATTTATTTTTCTCTAAAGTGGTCCATTTACTAACAGCATTAGTAAATGACGCTTGTTTGAGTGTTTTGTAGTCTTTCATTAATAATGATTTGATATCCTTTTCAGACATCATATTACTATAAAAAGGAACCCCAAGTATTTTTAAATCGTTTGTTAATATAAAAGCTTTAGATAGTTTGTCTTCTGAGATTTTCATTGTAAAATCAGACATGTCTGTAAGCAGAATATCTAACCCAACAACAGCCACTGGATTTTGTTTTGTTGATTTCACAGAAACAGTAATACCAGGCATCATTTGAGTATGGAAGACATACGGATTAGTCCAGTTTATTTGATGATTGATTTCGTTTCCTAAAGCCATCTGAAACCAAGGTCTACGACGTGGGTCGTATTCGTTAGGAGCAGATATCCATTTATCAATAGTGTCAACCTTATTATTGGTTATTTTCCATCTGTCTTTCTTTTCGTAAATATTCCCATTATCAAAAATATTAATCGACGATAACCATGTTCCTTCTTCCTTAGTAATAGCGTATTCATTACCATTAACATCGGCAATAACAAATGTTTTTAGTCGCGAAAAGCTTTTAAGAAAAGGAATTGCGAAATTGTTGTTTTCTTCAAAAGAACTGGGCGTAAGTACTGAATTATCGGCAAAATTAACTGCTACTTTTAACATTTTTTCGATTGTGCCAATTTCGTATTTGAATTTCCATTTGGCATTATCAACCTTCTCTTTTAAATATGTAACCTCTTCGTTTTTAACGATGTTTATAGAGTTGTCCATTTCAATACCAATTAATATTACTGCTAAAGCAGATATTATAAAGATTGATGAAACGACTATTCTATATTTAGGAGATTTTATCATATATGTTGGGATAAAACTAATTCTTTACTATTAAAAACAAATAAATATGTAATAAAATTATTATAACTAATCTTCGTTGCTACCACCAAATTGCATTAAGTAAGCTTTTATAAAGCCGTCTAAATCACCATCTAAAACTGCTTGAACATTCGATGTCTCGTAGCTTGTGCGAACATCTTTAATCATTTTATAGGGATGCAAAACATAACTTCTAATTTGTGAACCCCATTCAATTTTCTTTTTTTGTCCTTCTATTTCTGCTTTCGACTCTTCGCGTTTGCGTAATTCGAGTTCGTAAAGATGCGATTTTAATATTCGCATAGCATTTTCTTTATTTCCAAGCTGCGATCGTGATTCCGTGTTTTCAACCATAATGCCAGTGGGTTTGTGTCGTACACGTACACCTGTTTCTACTTTATTAACATTTTGACCACCAGCACCACCAGATCGGAATGTCTCCCAAGTAATATCGGCTGGGTTAACATTAATTTCAATAGTATCATCAATCATAGGTGTAACAAATACCGATGCAAAAGATGTTTGACGTTTTCCTTGAGCATTGAAAGGTGATATTCGAACTAAACGATGAACACCATTCTCACTTTTCAGATATCCGTATGCTAAATCTCCTTCGAAACCAAGAGTTACAGTTTTTACTCCTGCATCATCTCCTGCTAAATAGTTTATTTCATTTACTTTAAAGCCATTTTTTTGACCCCAAAGAATGTACATTCGCATAAGCATTTCTGTCCAGTCTTGACTTTCAGTTCCGCCAGCTCCTGCATTAATTTTAAGTACGGCTCCAAATTTATCTTCTTCTTTGCCAAGCATATTGAGCATTTCAAGATTTTCGATAGCTTCAATAGCGTCGCTAACAGCTGAGTCAACTTCGGTTTCTTCGGCTTCCCCTTCCTTTGCAAAATCAAACAGAACAACCAAATCTTCAATTAAAGAACTTGCTTTAGTAAACAATTCTGTCCATTGTTTAATTGAGGCAACTTTTTTCATCTGTTTTTCTGCCTCGTTTGGATTGTTCCAAAAATCAGGATCTTGAGTTTTTTGCTCTTCTTCTTCTAGTTGGATTAATTTATTATCAATGTCAAAGATGCCTCCTCAGCGCATCTCGTCGGCTTATAATCTCTTTTAGTTGTTCTATTGTAATCATATTTTTCTCTTTTGTTCAACAAAAGTATAAAATAGAACTATAATATTAGAATATAGTTTTGTAATAACTAAATATTTATTAATTTCGATAATCTGGTTTTGGCCATCTGAGTTTTATGTCAATAAAATTCTTTCAGAATAACAAATACTCTATATACAAACTCAAGGTAGCTCCCATATGAATATGGAATTATGCCTTGTAATCTATTGTCCTCAATGAAAATATTTAAAGTCTTTGGTTTAACAATTTTGATTTTCTGTATTGTAACATTTATCTTTTACAAGATGAACGTTTGTATTTTGTCAGAAAACATAGCTTCTGATTCTAATTCTATTAGTTTTGACAGCCTTTTATATGCAGCTTTAGCTGCTTGCCCTATTTTTTTATTATTGCTTATTCCTGTTATTTTTAGGGAATGCTTTTCGGATGAAGAAAAGTAATTTTTTAGAACTAATTTATTGTAACTTTCACTTTATTAATAGTCTGTAATAATTATTGGAGTTTTTATGTAATTCTTGTTTCGATAATTAATTATGTAGGTAAAAAAATAATCCGCATTTTTGAAGAAAATATTTTATATGAGACACACACTTAGTACAACCTTTTTAGTAGTTAAAGAAGTTGCTAATGAATGGATTATTTGGATGAAATTAAACTACATTGAGGCAATTAAGAAGAGCGGACTTGCTGAAAACCTATATTTTAATCAGGTTATTGGTGCCGAACAGGAAGGTGGTTTAACATTTTCGGTTCTTTCAGTTTTTTCTAGTAAACAACAAGAGCAGACTTTTTTGGATACTCTAGATACTGAATTGACTGATCAGATAAATAAAACTTTTCCAAATAAGGTTTATCCTTTTCGGACTAATTTACAAGAGGTTTAACTTTTATAAGAAGTGAAAGCAGCAAAAAATATATCGTTAGTTTATGGTTTTTTGGCTATTCTGTTTTGGTCGACGGCTGCAACTGTATTTAAACTAGCTTTGGGTAAATTACATCTTACCCAAGTTCTTTTAGTAGCTACACTAACATCTACAGTTGCTCTGTTTTTTATTATTGTTTATAAAAAGTTATTGCTTGAGATTAAAAGAGATTTAAAGACAAAAGTTTTTAATGGATTAATTGCAGGATTATTAAATCCAATTGCTTATTACTTAATTCTTTTTAAAGCTTATACTTTAATTCCTGCCCAAATAGCGCAGCCACTGAACTTTATTTGGCCAATAACTTTGGTTCTTCTTTCGGCTTTGCTATTAAAGGAGAAAATCTCGACACAAAGTATTTTAGCTTTAATAATAAGTTTTATTGGGGTAGTGATTATATCGTTGCAAGGAAATTTTTCAACTTTGCCAACTGGCAATATTACTGGAATTTCTCTTGCTCTAGGAAGCTCAATTATTTGGGCTTTTTACTGGATTTGGAATATGAAATGTGTTGGTCACGAAATTGTAAAATTATTTTTTGGATTTTTATGGGGATCGTTAATTATTACAATTATTTACTTTCTTAATCCCATTAATTTTAATTGGAACACTTCTGGAGTTTTATATTCAATATATATTGGTCTTTTTGAGATGGGAATAACCTTTGCTTTATGGCTTACTGCTTTAACTATTTCAAAATCTACTAAACAATTGAGTAATATTGTTTATTTAGTTCCTTTTTTGTCGTTAATATTTATTGCATTAGTACTAAAGGAGGATATTTATTTCACAACCTTTCTAGGATTAATGCTTATAATATGTGGAATTGTGATTCAGCGAATAAGAAAGTAGAATAAGGTTGTTATTCAATTATATTCTCTCCAAATCAACAAAGCTATAAGAATAATCATCTGACGAACAGTTCTCTCTAAAAGTCTCTTTCCATTGCTTGTGGTTTATTTCTGGAAAAAAGACATCTGCCTCAGGATTAGAATGAACCTCGGTTAAATATAGTTTATTAGCTAATGGTAATGCTTCGGCATAAATTGTTCCTCCACCAATAATAAAAACTTCGGTCTCATCTTTTGTTAACTCCAGAGCCTTTTGTAATGAATTAACAACTTCTACACCTTCAATAGCCAGATTTTCTTGTCTTGAAATAACAATGTTTCTACGTTTAGGTAATGCTCTACCAATAGAATCGAATGTTTTTCTTCCCATTATAATAGAGTGGCCACTTGTGATTTTCTTAAATCTTTTCAGATCGTCTGAAATATGCCAAATTAAATCGTTATTTCTTCCGATTGCGTTATTGGTTGCAATGGCAACAATTATTGATAGATTCATAATTAAATAGCTATTTCTCCTTTTATGTGTGGGTGACTGTTGTAATTTTTAATTTTGAAATCTTCAAATGTAAAATCGAAAATAGATTTTACTTCTTTGTTGATTTCTAATTGAGGTAAACTGTATGGTGTTCTGGAAAGTTGTTCTTTTACTTGTTCAATATGATTCAGATATATATGTGCATCGCCAAGTGTATGAACAAATTCACCAGGTTTTAATCCTGTAACTTGAGCTACCATTGAAAGAAGCATGGCATATGAAGCGATATTAAAAGGAACACCTAGAAAAATATCGGCACTTCGTTGATAAAGCTGACACGATAATTTTCCGTTTGCTACATAGAACTGAAAAAGAATATGACAAGGAGGTAAAGCCATGTTGTCTATTTCTCCTACATTCCAAGAGTTGACAATATGTCTTCGCGAATCGGGATTGTTTTTTATTGAATCTATAACTTGAGTTATCTGATCGATAGTTTCGCCTTTTGCATTAATCCACGATCGCCATTGTGAACCGTAAACAGGACCAAGGTCACCATTCTCATCTGCCCATTCATTCCAAATTCTTACACCGTTATCTTGAAGGTATTTTACATTTGTTTCACCTTTTAGGAACCAAAGAAGTTCATGAATTATAGATTTTGTATGTAGTTTCTTTGTTGTTAACAGTGGAAATCCATCTTCAAGATTAAATCTCATTTGGTATCCAAAAACGCTTTTTGTTCCTGTTCCAGTGCGGTCTTCTTTTACTGTTCCATTTTGTAAAACATGGTCTAATAAGTCTAGATATTGTTTCATGATTTTAATCTTTAAAAGAATTTAATGAGAATACTCCATTTTCTAAAACGCCAAAAGTATTATGCGAAATCCAGTCGCCTAAATTTACATATTTAGTGTTTTTATCGATGTTTAATATTTCTGGAATATGACGATGACCAAAGATATAAATATCGTGTGGGTTAGTTTTGTTTTCTGTTTTTGCAAACTGATATAACCATTCGTTTTCGCCAAACGATTTTGGTTTGTTTTGTCCATTTCTCGACGATACCGACCATTTATTGGCAATCCACATTGCAAAGTTTGGATGAATGCGTGCAAACATCCATTGTAATATTTTATTATGAAATATTTTCTTTAGCATTTTGTATCCATGGTCGCCTGGGCCAAGACCATCTCCGTGAGCCATAAAAACAGAAACACCGCATTGTTCTATAACAAGTGGTTTTTTATGAACTGTGATATTAAGTTCTTCAGCTAGATAATCGAAAATCCAAACATCATGATTTCCGATAAAAAAATGTATTTCGATACCTCTGTCAGATAATTCAGCTATTTTCCCCAGAAAACGTGTGAAACCACGAGGTACAACGTTTTTCCATTCAAACCAAAAATCAAAGACATCACCAAGCAAAAATAGCTTGGTAGCGTCTTCTTTTATTTGATCCAACCATTTTACAAATATTTTCTCACGTTCTCTTCCTTCTTTGTAATTTGGGAAACCCAGATGCAGATCGGAAGCAAAATATACTTTTTCGTTATTACTCACCTTAATTATTAAAGTTGATGTTCAATTCTAATTTTTAATCTTTTTAATGATAAATCACGACCAATGATTTCGTTGTCACGGTTAATTAGGTAAAATGTAGGAACCTGCGTAACGTTGTATGTGCGTGTCTGTATTGTTTCTGGATAATTAGTATCAATAACATTAATCCATGGAAGTTGGTCGAAGTTTACAGCTTTCTTCCATTCTTCTCTGTTTCTGTCAAGCGATACAGAGTATATTTCTAGACCTCTGCTATTGTATTCTTTATAAAGGCTTTTTAAAACTAAGTTGTTTGCTACTGATTCTTTATTTGTGTACGACCAGAAATTTAGAATTACAACTTTTCCTTTTAATCCGCGCAGACTAATTTCTTTTCCCTCTGTATTTGGTAATAATAGTTCTGGTAATGAAGATTCTGATGCCTGAATAAACTCATTAAAAGCTATGCTTTCGGCTGTTTTAGTCATGTTGTTGTAGTCTTTAACCAAAAGTTCTACTCGGCTATTTTTTGGGAAGTGTTTTGTTAAAGAGTCGCAAGCTATTTTAATAAAAGGAAGGTCAATCTCTTTATTTAAAATATATTTTCCGTCAGAAAATTTTTGATAAACAACAAGAATAGAAGTCAACGAAGTAGGATTATCTTGAATGTATTTTGCGGCTTTGTTTCTGTATAGAATTTTAGCCTTTAGATATTCCTTTTCAATATCGTTTTTAATATCTGTTGAATAGTTTTCGCTTAATAGTAACTGATTGTGTTTTTCTTTTAATTCAGAAATAGTTTTTTCGGTATTCTTTAGTTCCTTAACAAGGCTCAGATATTTTTCAGACTCACTAGAACCACTGATAGATGCATTAGTTGTTAAATCAGAAATATTTGTGTTTACAACTATTTTGTCGTTTGGTTTTGCTAGTAAAAGAATGCTTTCGGTTTCGCTATTAATCTTATAAAATTTTTGTTGTTCAATGTTTTGTTTAAACAGAAATGTAGATTTCTGATTCAAAATTGTTGAGTCAACGATAATATCTCCTTTTGTAGTAGATTCAATGAGATAGATAGTTTTTCCGTTACCTTTATCGATCTTTCCGCTAATTTCAACGTTCTTTTTTTCCGAACATGAAAATAAAATAGTTGTAGCAATTGCAAATAAAAATATTCTCTTCATTGTTTTATAGTTTAATATTTTAAGGTTTTTCAATTTTTTTTATTGTGTCTAAAACATTTTCAAAACGTAAATGCGATGAAATAATCCGTCCGTATTTATTTAATAAAATACCTGTAGGGACAGCAATAACACCAGCTTTATTATGTAAAGTAGAATCGTGTTTGACTGTGTCGCATAATTGGAGCCCAAAATAATTCTTATTTTTTATAAATTCCTTCCAATCTGTAAAATCGTTTTCAATCCATATGTTTATTAATTGTACTCTGTTTATAAACTCTTGATTTTCTGGAATACTGTTCAGGAAGTTTGTATTTGTGTTTGATTTTAAAAATTGAAGATATGTGTACTTATTATTATAAAGAGATAAGTATTTTATTTTACCACTGCTATCGGGCAATGAGAAATTGGTTATTCTGGTTCCGTTTTTAAGCAGATTTTTATTAGACTTTTTTAACTGAAGTTGAAGAGCAACTCTTTCTACCTCTTTGTGAAATTCTCGTACAAAATGTACTTCTGGATATTTCATAAATAGGTTTTGATCAACTAGCTCAAAAAGATAGAAGTCTTCTTCCGACGAGAATATTTTCTTGTTGTCATCAAATTTCATCCTTAGGGCAATTAAGCATGAAAAACTATCGCTATTTTCTTTAATATAATTAGCTAATTTCTCTTTGAAAGAGTTTGTTATTGAATCGGATTGTTGGCGTAAATTATTTCTTAACGAATCGATGTTTGTAACATTCATTCCTTGTAGAAACTGTTTTTTTAACTTGTTTAGATTCTCTTTTACACTATTTAAATCTTGAAATAGTGATTGTAAATTTCTTGTATCAACAGAGCCTGAAATAGACCAGTTGTTGTTTGTTATTTTGTTGAAATGAATATTATCGTTAGGAAAGGCAACAATATAGAATTGTTCTTCTTTTCCAATTTCAAGAGAATAAATGTTCGGATAGAAAATATCTTTTTTAAAGATAATTTTTTCATTATCAGTTTTGTTAGGTTTAATTTTTACTAATGAATCAGATGTTAGATTTATAAGAGTAACTTGTTCTATATCATTAGAGCTTAAAGTAAGAGTAAATCTATTAGTTTTATTAGAGGCGCAGCTTGATAAAACAAGAAGGGCGATTATTGTTATAGAAAATAATGGGTTAAAAAATTTCATTATGATATATTGGTTTTCGCAATTAGAGCCAAAAATAAATAATTAAACTGTTTTTCTATTCTAAATGTATATAATATTGAAGATTCTACTCTAATTATT
>Ga0193951_1000919_pt1 | contig 13120 bp, 10 predicted proteins | sample BB_2_MG_FD_140370 | JGI IMG/M metagenome (GOLD analysis project Ga0193951, IMG submission 140370) | Microbial mat bacterial communities from the Broadkill River, Lewes, Delaware, United States - BB_2_MG | ecosystem: Environmental > Aquatic > Freshwater > River > Microbial mats | place: USA... | reverse complement strand
TCAAAATCAATGTTGAAAATAGTATTTTAAGTGTCCAAGCAAAAACAAAAAAATTAAACGATAAAAAAAGCTCTAACTTTTTATAAAAAGAGATATATGAAGGATCTTTTGTTAGGAGTATAACTATACCAAAAGATGCTAATGCTGATAAATTAAGTAGTGATTATAAAAATGGAGTTTTAAGAATAACAATACCAAAGAAATCTTAATTTAAAGCTGGAAAGGAGAGTAAAGTTTAAGAGTTATTTTTAGCTTTTTGGAAGACTGATCTCAAAGCAAGCACCATCTTGTGTATTTGAAGCAGATATATGACCTTTAAGATGTTTTTCTACGATAATTTTGCTTATATATAGTCCAAGTCCAGTTCCGTCTTTTTGGTTTTTAGTAGTAAAGTACGGCTCAAAAATTTTGATAAGGATGTCTTCTTTTATTCCTCCTGCATTATCCTTTATGGTGACTTGAGTAAATTTGCTATTTTCAAAAAGCTCTATATCGATAAAAGGTTTTTTTATTTGATTCATCAAGAGAGCATCTTTGGCATTATTGAAAATATTTAAGAATACTTGCATAAGTTCTTTTCCTAAAATTTTTACAGGTGTGTTTGTCTTTCCATTTACATTTATAGTAATTGCGTGTGTTTCAAAACTCTTTTCCATTAGGCGAAGTGCTCCTTGTAGAATGACATCTATGAAAAGGGTAGACTTCACTTTGTGGGGCTTAAAAAAGTCTCTGAAGTCATCTATCGTATGTGAGAGGTATTGAGTTTGTTTGGTCACTTCTTCTAATTGTTTTTTTAATTCATCGAGTTTGAATTCGTCAAGTTCAATATCTAGGAATATATTATTAGCACACATTTCTATGATGCTGACTGGTTGCCTCCATTGATGGGCTATAATACTTATCATTTCACCCATAGCAGAATATCTTGATTGTATGACTAACATCTCTTGTTGTTCTTTGAGTTTTGTTAAATTTCTTCTTCTTTGGATAAGCGTATATGTTTCATTTGCTAAAAGCTGTAAAGATTCTAGATCAAATTTTGTGTAGTCGCTAGATTTATTGCCTACTCCAAAGAGCATTGTAACTTTTCCATTTTCAATTACAGGCAAAGAGATAAATCTTTCTAAATGTGCATGACCTTCAGGAAGTCCTTTTTTATTGGGCACACTCTCATAATGATTGCAAAGAAAAGCTTTTTTTTCTCGTAAAGCATCAGCCCAAATTCCAGCATCGTTTACAGGATAATGGGTATCATAGACTGCTTTGCAATAGTGATTTAATGTTTTATTTGACCAAGTACCAAGCTCAATAGTATTTTGATCATCATTAATAAAATGGATAAAAGAAATATTGCTTTGTGTTAGATTTTCTGCTAGTTTTTGTGCTGATTGCATGAACTCCTTTTCACTGGTTTTTTCAATCAAATTAGGAAGCTCTAAAAGAATATCAGCTCTTTTTCTATAATAAATATTTATTTCTTCATTCTCTTTTTGTTTGGATATATCAATATGAGTTCCAACCATACGAATTGGTTCCCCCTCTTCGTTAAAAAATGTCTTTCCTCTGTCTTCAATCCAAACCCAATGACCATCTTTGTGCTTGAGTCTATGGATATTATGATAAAAAGAAGTTTCACCTCTATTATTCGCTTCTATATCAGTAAGTGCTTTTTCCAAATCATTGGGATGCACATTTTTTATCCAAGAGTCAAAAGAACTTTCCAATTCATCATCTTTGTACCCTATCATCTCTTTCCAGTAAGGAGATATAAATAGAGTATTATTAACCAAGTTCCAGTCCCAAAGACCTAAATAAGAACCTTCTATAGCTTGAGTATAACGCTCTTTTTGTTCTTCAAGCTCAGTAATATCATTGAACACTGTTGCATACATTGTTTTGTTTTCAAGACTTATTTTAGCTGCAAAAACTTTAAAAATATTTATTTTGTTATCTTTGAGTATATATGCTAGTTTTTTATTAGGATTTTTTAAAACATACTCTATCCAACTTGTTTTACCTATCTTGTGTAAAAGGGCATTTTGACTATAAGGTATAAAAAATTCACTGATACAACTATGCTTTTCTAAAAATTCTTCGGTACTATTTACCTCAAAGAAGTTAAGCATGGATTGATTGGCTATAATAATTTTTTCTCCGTCACTTATGGTTATAAAATTGGGACTAGCATCCATCAAAAGATTGAGGAAATTTTCGCTAGTGATTTGCTTTTTATCAATCATATTTGCAACCCTTTAAACTCTTTGACCAATTTCATTTGTCTTGAAGCTAAGTATGATATTAAAATTTTTTGAATAGAGGGTTTCAAATCAAAAACACAGATAAGATAAAACTCTTTTTCAATAGGTATAATTTTTAAAATTATGGAATTTGTATTGATGATATAAGGTTTTACATCATCACTAAAAACCATATCCAAGATTAAACTGTCTTTTTCTTTAAGTCCAGCAGGAAGATATTTAAGGCGTATTTTGGCTGATTCTTTAGAAATATTAATTACAGTAGCTTCTGTATCAAATTTTCTTTTGTTATAAAAAAGTGTAACTGTATGTGTTGGATCGGGTTCTAAAATAAGATATTTCCTTTGACTTGGAGTTGTCTTAAGCATTTTACATTTTCCTATTTCAATTGCTTGTGTAGAAAAACTTATATCTATTATTCTGTCTGTTTGTAAATCATAAGGAAAAATTTCACAATTTAAAATCATCTTTTTTTCATGTTGTGCTGCTTTAAGTTGTAAAGTACTTGTTTTTATAACACTTCCCCCTTTTGTTGTTTCTGCGATTACTCCATTGTTACAAACTGTTAACCCTTTATAAAAATTATATAATTTGATAATAGCGCCACTCTCTTTAGCCGCTTTTAAAAGACTATAGATAGTTTTTTCATCTTTCATTGCATTGTCGTGTTCTAGTGAGTTTTTATCGTAAAGAGCTAAAAGATTAAGTTCGGTGATATCTGTTAGAGAGAGAATGTAAAAGTTTTCTTTATCACTGATGTGTGTTAGTTTCAAGATAAAGTGATGAGGAGAGCCATCTTTTGCAAGGACTTTAATATTATAAAGTTTATCTATATCTTTTTTCACTTGAGCTAAACAATCATCTTGCGTAGAATAAGGATATAAAAAAGTATCATGTGGTTCAAGTATAGAGGTGAAATTTTTAAATTTATCTTTAAACTCTGCTGTACTTTTTGCATCAAAAAATTCTAATACATGGTCATTGACCAAAACAACATTATCGTCTTTAAGCATAATGATTAGGTTATCTTGATGGTTAAATATACTATATAAGTAGTTATTATAAATCTGTTTTTGTTGCTCTTCATGTACCTCTTTTGCAATTTTGTATAAAAGTTCTGTTATTTTATTAATTTGCATAGGCTTAATAAGATACCCATCTACTTTTAATTCTATACTTTGAAGAAGATACTCTTTATCATCAAATGCGGTAGTGATAAGTAATTTTGTTTTAGGTTTTATTTTTTTGATCTCTTTGGATAGTTCAATTCCATTTAGATGTGGCATTTGAATATCTGTTATTACAAAATCAGGAGTATGCTTATGAAAGAGCTCTAAGGCTACTTGTCCATCTTGTGCTTCATAAACAGTAGGAAAAATTTTTTGAAATAGGGTTGCAGCCTTAGCTCTTAAACCAGCATTGTCTTCTACATAGAGCAGAGTGCAATGGTTGAGTAATTTTTTTAATTCTTTAATATCTACACTTAATTCTGCCATATTCGTCCTTATCGGAGGGTTAAAAATTTCATCGCAAGTTTACAGAGTTTATACTAAGACTTATTAGGTTTTAGATAAAATTTTTTTCTTCAAATAGCACTATTTCATCACGCATAGAAACTCCTTTGTAGTATCTATGTAACATTATTATATAATTATATTTTAACAATTACAAGACAAACAACAAGTAACTTTAAATTTTAACTTTAGTGTATGTTTTAAAAGGAGAACTGCTAAATTAGAGAAGCATATTGTTTTAAGATTGTTAGTTTGATATATCGCAGTTATCCTGACATTTACAGTTATCTTTTATATTTGGACCATAAAAAAGAGGATTTTTATGTTAAAACTTTTCGTTTCTAAAAGCTATAGGGATTATATGGTTAAGTAAGTTTTTGTTTATAGGGGCTGAATATTCAGGGAGTTTTTCCATCGTTTCTTCTACATGTAAATAGTTTTGTAAGTAGTATGTTCCTGTATATTTTCTTTTGTACAAATCTAGAATGATAGAGTTTATATCATCTTCACTAAGCAAATTAGAGTGAACTGTTGTTCTAGCTTCAAAAGGAAATTTTTTATCTATAAGCATGTCTAGAGTTTTGTAAAATTTTTCGATAGAGCCATTTTTAGTAATCTCTTTAAATTTATTTGCAGGAGCTTTATAATCAAGTGCTATGAAATCTACTAAAGAGAAGTCTATTAGCTCTTTTAGTACTTCAGGATTTAATCCATTTGTATCTAGTTTTATTTTAAATCCTAACTCTTTTATCTCTTCGCAAAGTTCTATTAGGTCAGGGTTTAGAGTACACTCCCCACCACTTAGTACAACGCCATCAAGTTTGCCTCTACGGGATTTTAAAAAATTTAAGATTTCTTCGTTAGTTAAGATGCCCTCACCATGAACAATCCGAGGATTGTAACAGTAAGAGCATCTCATATTGCATTTTGCAAACCAAAATATACAAGCTAGGTGATCACTATAATCAAGTGTTGTAAATTTGGTTATGTCAAAAACACTTTTTCTAGCAAGAAATTTTTTCTTCAAACTTCAATCTCTCGTTGTGTTCCCCAGTTTTACCAACATTAAAACTTTCTACTGGTCTATGGTAACCCATAACTCTAGTGTAAACTATACACTTTGTTCTCTTAGCTTCAAGCTTTTTTAGTATAGCTTCTTTACTCATGCTTCCTCCTCCTTAAAATTTTGGATTAACTCTTCGTCACATTTAGGACAAAACTCGTGCTCACCGCTTATATAGCCATGTTTTTCACACACTGAAAACACTGGTGTTAAAGTTATATACGGCATTCTGTAGTTTGTAATTACATTCTTAATCATTTTTCTACAAGCCTCACTTGAACTGATTCTTTCTTTCATATAAAGATGCAGAACAGTTCCACCAGTGTATGCACACTGAAGGTCGTCTTGTAGGTCTAAGGCTTCAAATGGATCAGCTGTATAATCAGCTGGAAGTTGAGACGAGTTTGTGTAGTAAATATTTTTACCACTTCCCGCTTGTAAAATTTCAGGATATCTTTTCTTATCTTCTTTTGCAAAACGATAAGTAGTCCCTTCAGCAGGTGTAGCTTCTAAGTTATATAAGTTTCCAGTCTCTTCTTGATATGCAACCATTTTGTCTCTCATAAACTCTATAATTTCATCAGCAAATTTCATTCCAAATTCATCTGCGATATTGTGTTTATCATCAGTAAAGTTTCTTATCATTTCATTTACACCGTTTATTCCGATGGTTGAAAAATGATTAGCAAACCCTGGAAGATATCTTTGAGTATAAGGGTATAAGCCTCTATCATACATTTCTTGAACAAAAACCCTCTTTTTTTCTAGTGTTGATTTAGCTAAATCCATAAGTCTTTCAACTTGTTTAAATACTAATTCTTTGTCGCCTTTATATGCATAACCAATACGAGCAAGATTAAGTGTAACAACACCAATACTTCCTGTCATTTCAGCACTACCAAAAAGGCCTCCACCTCGTTTTAGAAGTTCACGAAGGTCTAGTTGTAGTCTACAACACATACTTCTAACATTTCCTGGTTTATATGCTTTTGGATCTTCTACTAAGTTTCCATTTTCATCTCTCATATACTGACTTCCAATAAAGTTTTGGAAATAAGATGAGCCTATTTTAGCTGTATTTTCAAAAAGAAGATCAGTGTTTTCTCCATACCAATCAAAATCTTCTGTTAGGTTAACTGTAGGGATAGGAAAAGTAAAAGGTTGTCCAGTTTTATCTCCCTCAGTCATTACTTCATAGTATGCTCTGTTTATAAGATTCATCTCTTTTTGAAAGTTTTTATAAGTCATTGCTTCAAGAGAGTTAACACCTCTTTTTTGAGCTTCTTCTAAAAGTACTTTGTCATCTAGGTTTTTAAATAGATGAATATCACTAGTTGTAGGAGTTTGATCTGCTAAGTCACTTGGAACTGTCCAGTCAATTGTAACATTTGTAAATGGACTTTGTCCCCATCTTGCAGGAACATTTAGATTGTATACAAAACTTCTTATAGCCTTTTTTATCTCTTTAAATGATAAATTGTCTTTAAAAACATATGGTGCAAGATAAGTATCAAATGAGCTAAATGCCTGTGCACCAGCCCACTCACTTTGTAAGATTCCTAAGAAGTTGGCCATTTGACCTAGTGCTTCTCTAAAGTGTTGAGGTGGACGCGATTCTACTCTACCTCTTACACCATTAAATCCTTCATTTAAAAGAGCTCTTAGGCTCCATCCTGCACAATATGCAGTTAAACAATCAAGATCATGTATATGATAATCACCATTTCTATGAGCAAAACCCTCTTCTTTTGAGTAAATTTTGTCTAACCAATAGTTTGCTATAACTTTTCCTGCAGTATTGTTTACAAGTCCTGCATTTGAGTAGCCAGTATTTGAATTTGCTTTAATTCTCCAGTCACTTTTGCCTATATACTCTTCAATAGTTTGAGTCGAGTTTATAAAAGTTGTATCTTCATTAAGACCAGCTATATGTTCTCTTTGCATCTTGTGAGTGTGACGATAAATCATAAAAGAACGCATGACATCAAAGTATCTTGCTTTGTATAATTCTTGCTCAATTAAATCTTGGATATCTTCAACAGCAGCAACTCTTTTCTGATTTACTGCTTCCATTAGGTCTTTAAATACGCTTTCATCATAAGTTACTCTTACACTTTTGAAAGCTTTTTTAATTGCATCTTCGATTTTATATGCATGAAAATCTTCTGTTGTTCCATCTCTTTTAAGTAGTTTTGTTAGCATGATAGTCCTATTTAATTTAAAGGCGATTATACTAAATCAAATGTAAACTAAAACTTAAAAAATAAACTGTTATTCTTTTGTCACGCGTGAATAAAGTGTGAATATGGCAATTTATATTAATTGATAAAATCCCTTAAAAAAGGTTTATTATACATTAAATTAATTCATTAACTTAAAATATTAGATTAATAATATTTTATAATAATATTTTTTGTAAATCGTCTAAAGTGCTAGTTGAAGTGCTCTATTTACATGTATAGCTGCTGTATCAAAAATTTGTAAATTTATATCATCTTTTTTTAACAAAAGTCCGATTTCTGTACAACCCAATATTACAGAATCTATTTCTTTATCATGAGCACATAAATTTTCTATAATTTCAATATATTTTTTTTTAGAATTATCTAAAATTTTTCCAAAGACTAATTCGTCAAATATAACACTGTTTATAGTGAACATGTTTTTTTCATCAGGGACTACAATTTTGATTCCATTTGTTTCTAATATTTTTTTATTGAAATCTTCACTCATTGTAAATTTTGTACCTAAAAGGATGCTTTTTTTACAATTGTTTTCTTTGAGAGCATCTGCTGTAGCTTGTGCTATATGAATAATAGGGATAGAGATATCTTTTCCTACAATGGTAGCTACTTTATGCATAGTATTGGTACAAATGAGTATAAAATCTGCTCCAGCTATCTCAAGAGCTTTGGCATGTTTTGCTAAAACTTCACCAGCTTCATTCCATCTATTTTCATATTGTAGCTTATGGATCTCATCAAAATTTACTGAGTGCATTATGATTTTTGCACTATGAAAACCACCTATTTTTTCTCTGACACCTTCATTTAGTAGTTGATAGTAACTAGCTGTCGATTCCCAACTCATACCACCAATCAATCCTATTGTTTTCATTTATTCCCTTAACTTATCAATTTTCCTGGACTCATTCCGTAGATTTTATTAAATACTCTTGTAAAGTGTGACTGGTCACTAAAGCCACAAGATAAGGCTATATCTGTTAATGATTTATGATTTAAAAGCATATTTTTAGCATTTTGTATACGGATTTGTAATAGATATGTATGAGGTGTCATGTTAAACTCCTCTTTAAATTTTCTTAAAAAGTGATATTTACTAAGCCCACTGATTTGTGCTAAATTTTCAAGTTTTAAATTTTCATCAAAATTTGATTTCATGTACTCGATAGTTTGTATTAGCTTTTTTTTGGAATAACTTATCTCTTTTTTTTTGATTGTATTGTTCGAATAAGAAGATATAAGGTTAACTATAAGTTCTTCAAGTATGTTTTCTGCCATAAGTTCATCTTGCCACTCTTTATTTGCACTATTTAAATCTATAAAAAGTTTTGTTAACTTATGGTTGTTAATAACTGGCTTATCAAAGGTTATGTTATGCAGTTCTTTTTGACAAGATTCACTAAAATTTTCAACAAAATTACTATCTGGAGTTAAGGTTATGTAACCCCAAGTTTTACTTTTACAAACATGAATATCACCAGGATTTATAAGCCTAATATCACCAGGACATGCTACAAAATCATCTTTGTTACATGTAAAGGAATGTGTGCCTGTAGTAATAAGTGCAATTGAGTATTCATCATGAAAATGAGGAGCAAATATTTTGTTTGAAAATGATGCTTCAAGTAAATTTGGCATGATTATACTCATACTTGCTCCTGTGGTTTTTAAATATTATAACAAAACTTTTAGTAATAAAATAGTAAAAAATTGCTAATCTATCTTTATAACTGCTCTACCTGTACTTTTTCCTGCTAGCATTTCATCTATAAGCTCTGGAAGCTCTTCTAAATTATGTTCATGGATGATGTTGGTTAAATCTATTTTCCATTCATTTGCTAGCATATTCCATAGAGTATTTCTGTGCTCACTTGGAAGTTCAGCAGAATCAATCCCTAAAAGATTGACTCCTCTTAAAATAAAAGGAAAAACTGTTGTATTAAGTGCAGGTGATCCTACAAGTCCGCAAATGGCTACACTTCCTTCAGGATTTATCTGCTTTAAAATATTTTCTAAAAGCTCTCCGCCTACCACATCTATAGCACCATTATATTTTGGTTTTAAAAGTGGTCTTTTTGCATGCATTTCGAACTCATCTTTGAGTACAACTTCATCAGCACCAATTGAAGTTAAAAATTCTTTTTTCTCAGCCTTAGAACTTAATGCTGATACCTTAAAGCCAAGATGAGAAAGGAGTTTTACACTAAAACTACCAACGGCACCAGTTGAGCCAGTGACTAAGATTTTATCACCCTTTTTTTGACCATTTGCGATTAGTTTATAAGTGCCTATCGCAGAAGTTAAACCAGCCGTTCCAATTGCAACTGCCTCTTTTAAACTTAATGTTTCAGGAAGTGCAATCACCCAAGATTCTGGTACGCTAATATATTGAGAAAATGCTCCATTTGTATTCATCCCCAAGTCAAAGCTAGTAACAATTACTGCATCACCAACATTGAATTTAGGGCTATTACTTCTCTCGACAATACCACTTGCATCAATACCTGGAGTATGAGGGAACTCTTTTGTCACTCCTTTATTTCCACTAGCGCTAAGTGCATCTTTATAGTTTAAGGCACTATATTTTACTCTAATAAGAACATCATTTGTGTCTAAATCTTCAAGTGAAAGTTCTTTTATTTGCTTGATAAATTTCCCATCAACTTCTTCTACATGTAAAGCTTTATAAGTCATTTAAATATCCTTTTTTTATTATTTTAGCAGAAGCTATTTAATCCTAGGTATAAAAAAAAAGTTAAATGTTATTCAGTGAGTTCTGTTAGCGCTTTCATGGCTAAATCAGCTTTCTCTTTTGGTACAAATATATGGTCATGATAGTATCCCGCTATTACATTTGCTGATATACCATATGAAGTTAGAACTTGTGAAAATGCAGCGGTAAGACCTACTGCTTCAAGGCTAGAGTGTATCTCTAGTGTGATTTTATTAAATACTCCATTGTAAGAGAGATTATGACTTTTTGCTTTACTTTGTTCGATTATAAGTGTCATGCCTTCTTTTTCTAAAAATGTAGCAATTGGATTTAAATCTATTATTTTTTTATCAATCTCAAAAGATTTTTTTGTACAAAAGACATAATCTGTTCTATCTAGAGTAGGTTGCATCTTTTTCAGCAATATTTTTATATCAACTACACCTGACATAGGTTTCTTTTGGAGTATATGAGAGGTGCCTATTGGCACCCTTCACATTCCATACTTCTGTCAGCTACATCAATTTTATTTTCTGGTGACTGACTTCTAAGGTAATAAGTTGATTTTATTCCTAGTTTCCAGCCTAACATATAGATATCATTGAGGTACTTTCCACTTGCTTTATCAAGCGTTATAAAGATGTTTAAGCTTTGACCTTGGTCTATCCATTTTTGGCGGATTGCCCCTGCTTGGATAAGAAGTTTTTGGTCCAAGTCATATGCAGGTGTGTAATAAGCCCAAGTATCTGGACTTAGCTTTGGAACAACTACTGGAATCATACCAGAGAGGTTCTCTTCAAACCATTTTCTTTTATAAACTGGTTCTATTGCTTGTGTTGTTCCAACTAGAATCGAAATTGAGCTTGTTGGTGCTATTGCCATTAAATAGCCATTCCTCATACCAGTTTTCTTTACTTTCTCACGCAATTCTTCCCAGTTATATGTGTATCCAAAAAGTCCACCACGATCTACTAGTTTTTTCGCTTCTTCATTTGCTACATCTATTGGGAAAATGCCTTTACTCCATTTTGAACCATCAAATTCTGGGTATTTCCCTTTTTCGATTGCTAAGTTTGCAGAAGCATGAATAGCATTGTAGCTTATTGCTTCCATGATTTCGTCTATCTTGCTAAAATGGTCATAACTTCCCCATTCTAGTTTATTCTCAGCTAGCATTTGAGCTTCACCCATGACTCCAAGTCCTATTGAGCGAGATTTGAGGTTTGTATGTTTTACTTTTGCATGTGGATAGAAGTTGAGCTCTATTACATTGTCTAACATCCTAACTGCTATTGGTACAACTCTCTCGATATCTTCTTTTGTATTTATCTTCGAAAGATTTATACTTGCAAGGTTACAAACGGCAGTTTTCCCTTCTATCATCTCTTTTTCTACTATAAAAATCTTTTTGTCATTTATACTATCAAGTGCAGTAATTTTTTTTGCCTCTTTTGTAATACCACTGTCAACTTTTATAAGGTCACCCTCTTCATATACTTCAATCGAACCATCATCATAAACTATTTTTGTTTTATAGTGGTTTGGATCTGTATTTTGGAAAATTTCAGTACAAAGGTTTGAGCTTCTTATGAATCCTGTATGGTCATTTGGATTTGCTTTGTTTGCGTTGTCTTTGAAACATAAAAATGGATTTCCTGTTTCAAAAAGTTCTGTTAGCATTTTTTTCCATAACTCTTTTGCTTTGATTCTCTCTTTAGCTATATTTGGGTCATTTTCATACTCAACATATCTTTTTTCAAATGCTTTACCTTGAAGAGTTGCAAGGTCACTTACTTCATAAGGATCAAATAGTGTCCAAATTTCGTCTTTGCTTGCTCTTTCCATAAAAAGATCATTAAGCCACATTGCAGGGAAAAGATCATGTGTTCTTCGTCTCTCTTCTCCAGAGTTCTTTTTAAGATCCAAAAAGTCGAGAATATCCATGTGCCAAGGTTCTATATAGACGGCTATCGCACCTTTTCTTGTTCCTAATTGATCAACGGCAATAGCAATGTCGTTTGTTATCTTTAAAAATGGAATAATTCCGCCAGCAGCATTTTTGTGTCCATCTATGCTTCCACCCATTGAGCGAACTAAATTCCAATCCCAGCCAATTCCTCCACCAAACTTACTTAAAAGACTCATCTCTTTATAGCTATCAAAAATACCTTCAATGTTATCAGGAGTACTTCCTATATAACATGAGCTTAGTTGGTGTCTATGTGTTCTTGCATTTGAAAGTGTTGGAGTTGCCAGCATGACTTCAAATTTAGAAATCAAATCATAAAACTTTTTAGCCCAATCTTGGCAATTTAGCTCATTTTGAGCTAGGAACATGGCAATAGCCATAAACATGTGCTGTGGGAGCTCTATTGGGTCGCCTTTGCGGTCTTTTATAAGATATCTATCATATAGAGTTTTTACTCCAAGATAATTAAACTGTAAATCTCGTTCAGGTTTTATATAAGCATCTAAATCTTCTAAATCATACTTATCTCTTAGACCAAGTACTAATCTTCCTTCAGCCTCTCCTCTTTCAAAATATTTTTCAAGTTTACAATATCCGCTAAACTGATTTACTCTATGGTATAAATCATACATAAAAAGACGAGCTGCAACAAATGTCCAATCAGGTCTGTCGATATCAATTTTATCTACAGCAGTTTTTATGAGAGTAGTTTGAATCTCTTTTGTAGTAATCATATCACGAAATTGGATTTTAGCATCAACTTCGAGTTCACTTTGACTTACATTGTTTAAACCAGCTACAGCTCTACTTGTATGTTTTTGTATCTTAGAGATATCTAGCGTTTCAGTTCTACCGTTTCTTTTTTGTACCGTTATCATATTATGTCTATCCTATTAATTTATATAAAGACTCGTGCGAAAATGTTGTCTACATTTTTAGTGTAGTAATCATAGTTAAAACATTCTCTTATTTTTTCTTCACTTAGTTTTTCTCTTAATTCTTTATCATTGAGTAGGTGGTTTAGATATAAACTTTCACCCTTTTCATTTGTTGTTGGTTTACCTTGTCCAATCTCTTCCCAAACTTTCATTGCATTTCTTTGAACTATTCTATATGCATCTTCTCTACTTACTCCTTGAAGTGGGAGCTCTAAAAGAACTCTTTGAGAAAATACTAATCCTCCAGTAAGATTGAGATTTCTCATCATGTTCTTTGGCATAACTGTTAAGTTCGCTATAACATTGTTCATTCTATGCATCATGAAGTTTGTTGTTATAAAAGCATCAGGTAGCCAAAATCTTTCAGTGGAACTATGGCTTATATCTCTTTCATGCCAAAGCGCTACATTTTCCATCGCAGG
>Ga0193951_1000918_pt1 | contig 13133 bp, 13 predicted proteins | sample BB_2_MG_FD_140370 | JGI IMG/M metagenome (GOLD analysis project Ga0193951, IMG submission 140370) | Microbial mat bacterial communities from the Broadkill River, Lewes, Delaware, United States - BB_2_MG | ecosystem: Environmental > Aquatic > Freshwater > River > Microbial mats | place: USA... | reverse complement strand
GCAGCTTCTACATACTCTTTTTCGCGCACGCTAAGAACTTGTCCACGCACTACGCGAGCAACTTCTACCCACATTGTTAAACCAATGGCAATAAACACTTGCCAAAATCCTTTTCCAAGAATCATAGTCATAGCAATAACCATAAGCAGAGTAGGGACGCTCCACATTACATTTACAAACCACATTACCATATTGTCAATCCATCCGCGGTAATATCCTGCTATGGCACCAAGAAAAATTCCAAGAATAAGTGATATTGCTACTGAAATAAATCCTACCGATAATGAAATACGTGTTCCAATAATTAGTCGCGATAATAAATCGCGTCCAAACCTATCTGTCCCAAGTAAAAAAGTTCTGTTATAGGTGTGTTCTTTTAATACTTTTTGTTGAAGTTCTTTTCGGTTTATCGAAATGTAATTGTTGTTAATATCTACTATCGAAAAATCGGCTCCTACCACTTTGGGTTCTTCTTTTAGAGCAAAGCAGACATCGGCTATATTAAACTTATGAAAAAGTTTAGCTACACCTCCTTCGGAATATTCCCTAATTACAACATTGTTTCGTGTGAAATATATAGAGTCGTATGGTATTTCGCGATGGTTAAGTTTTTCCCCAAATATAAGTTTCGCGAAAAAGTTACTCTCAGTAGGTTGTTGATTATTTGTAATATGTAAAAAATTAATATCGCTGCCAGGTTTTATAGTTGTAATCTCAATATGCTGATTGTTGGCAAAAGGTGTTGAATCGGGTGAAATAATATATCCGAATAGCCCAATTACTACCGATGCAACAATAAATAATAATCCTGCAACAGCTAATTTGTTTTTTTTAAACTTAATCCAGAAATTTTCGTGTGCCATAAAATATAGCTCTGTGTTATAGGTTTTAGTACTAAAAATATTTGCGTTTTCGATCCTTATAGGTAAAAACAATATACCTTATTTCCATTTATAAATACCAATAAAAGATAAAAGGGCAATTATTGGGAAATATAGTAGATAAACTAACTGCGAAAGGACAAAATATTTTATTTTTTTCTGCTTTTTAAAGAAACGTATGAAAGAGTAAATTAAAAAGTAGTTACATATAGTTAAAATAGCCATTGTGGATAATGCAGTAAACAGATATATAAAATTATTTACAGACAGTATAATATTAATTAAAACAGATAAATATGTAAGCAGTGGTATTAATCCAATAATTATAACCCCTTTATCGGTATAATTCTTTGCTTTGCTGCCCCAGCGTATTCGTTGATTAACAAAATTGCGAAGTCCAATTTCTGATTTTGTTTCTACAGCAACATTATTATCGAGCAAATAACCAATGTTAAATTGCTGTTTCTTTGATGCAAGCATAAGAAACATATCGTCGCCCGAAGGTAAGTCGAAGTGCAACCATCTTTTACAATTATTATACAACTCCTTGGTGAAATAAAGGTTTGCTCCCGAACACATCACCGGATTTCCTACAGCAGCCATTCCTGCTGTTGTCATTTGCAAAGCCAAGTAATCGTTTCGTTGAAAATGCGACAAAAAAGAGTTGTCAGAAGTGGTCATTAAAACAGGCATAATAACCATTTGGTTACTTGTTGTTATTTTATTTTTGACTATTGAATTAATCCAATTTTTTGTGATGAGGCAGTCGGCATCGGTTGTAACAAAATAATTATTTGTCGACTCACTAACAGCAAATTCAATTGCTCTTTTTTTTCCACTCAATGGGTTTTTATATAAACTAAAGTTTGCTATGCCGATTATCGCTTTTTCAGCAATAGAGTAACTATTATCGGTAGAATTGTCGTCAATTAACAAAACATTGAAATTGCTATTTGTCTGTTTTTTTAACGACTCAATTAGTCTAAGTATGTTGTTTGCTTCGTTTTTAAAAGGAACTATTACCGAAATCTGTTTTGTCGATTCAATAATATTATCGCTGTTTTTTTTAGCCTTTAAGAAACCAATAAAAGTTACTGTAGCAAAAGCCACGTAAGCAATAGTTATAATTGCCGATATATAAATTATAACTAACAATTTGCGAAGAATTTTTTAAGTTGTTCAACGGCGTTCTCTATCTCCGAAAATTCACGAGCCACATTAAATCGAATATAATTACTACAGCTTGCCGAAAAGTGTTCGCCCGGAATTACTGCCACTTTGTAATTATTATATAGGTCTATTGTAAATTTAAATCCATCGGAATAACCCTTTGGAAGCTCTGCCCAGACAAAATATCCACCGTCGGTTTTAGGAATAGTGAATCCAAGCTTAATAAGCTCGTTACTTAAAAAGTTGTAATTATTGTTTAGGGTCTCTCGTAGTTTGGTTAAATATTTTATTCCAAAATTGTTGGTTTGTAGATATTTTGCTAGCGCTTTTTGGAATAGAGAAGGGGCACAAAGCCCTGTATAATCGTGAATCGATCGGATTTTTGTCATGTTTTGTTCTGAGCAAACAAAATAACCTATTCTCCATCCAGTAATTGATAGCATTTTGGAAAAGCTATTCACATAAAAAAGATTATTGTTGTTAACATCGATAGGTTGATAAGGAGGAGTGTGAAAATATAAGTCCTTATAAACAGCATCTATTACAATATAGAAATTGAGTTGTTGCGATAACTTAATTAGCTCATTAAGCTGTTTCTTAGTATACGACAATCCATAAGGATTACCAGGAGAACCAACGTAAATAAGCTTCACATTATTTTCAACAATAAATAGTCGGATACTATCAATATTAAAACTGTCTGATGAAAGTGGATAACTAACAAAATTGCCATCGAAAATATGTGGTAGATTCTTGTAAACTTCGTACACTGGGTCGAAAGCCATTGTTGTAAACGCTCTTCCAAGCTCTTTTTTAAGATATATATATATTAGCGAAAGCGCTTCAGTAGCACCCTGTACAACCAATAATTGATTAGGTGAGATTTTTTGTTCGTTACTGTGATAGCTAATAATAGCCTCAACAAGTTCAGGATCGCCATTTCCGGCAGCATATTGGTGAAAAGGCATGTTAACCATATCTTTTAAAATGTCGAGCAACTCTTTTGGTGGCATAAAACCAGGTATTCCTTGTGCAAGATTAATACCTCCATTTGTTTTAACCTTGTTGCTCATAAAACTAATGTACGATCCAGTTGGTTTTGTATATATATCTGTCATAGTATTAAAAAGTGATTAATATTAGTGCTGCACCAGTGAGCATAATAATAATGGCAATTGCTTTGCGTAAAAGCGAAGTGTCTTTAAAAATTGTTCCACCAATTATAGCAGCAAAGAATACCGAAGTGCGTTTTATTGTTAAAACTAGCGATACTTTACCCGCCTTTACTGCTTCAATTTGTGAATATCTATAAATAATTGTGAAAACACTTACTAAAAGAATCCATTTCCAACTTAACTTCCAGCTTTTGCGTAAATCTACTTTTCCTTTTGATAATCTAATTATTAGAGCAAAAATTGTAAAGTGTATGAATAGAAACAGATGTTGCCAAGCAAAAAAAGTTTTTGGATTTAGTTTGTATTCAGATAATAGAAGTTTGTCGATTATTGATGTTGCAGTAAAGATTAATAGTGCAGCTACTAAATATAATCGGCCCTTTGTTTTTATAAAAACTGTAATGGGATGAAAAAAACCTTTTGTGTTGTCAATTTGCAAAGCATAAGTGCCAATTAGCATAAGAATTATACCATAAGTCTCAATTTTTGTAATGGTATCGTTAATAAAGAAATACTCGGCAATGGCTACTAATCCAGGTGTTAAAACTAAAAGAGGAAGAGCTCCACTTATCTGAAGGTTTTTTAAACCTTTCATAATAAAGAGAAAAGCCAATGCGCCAAAGAAAGTCTTAAATAGAAGAACTAAAAGGCGAGGATCGGTAATTGATATGGCTTGATTGAAATAAAACAGAGGCAGAGATAACGCTAGATTAACAGTGGCAAGCAATGTCGAAAAATTTAGGGCAGAATCTTTTAAAAGTGCTTTTTTTTCGAATATTGCTGCGGCTGCCGAAAATAGTGCCGAAATAATTGCTAATGTATACCAAGTCATATCTTTATTTTTGCAGAAGTAAAAATATATAAAACCACGTTGCAAAAAAACTTGTTAACTATATTATTAAGCAAGTGGCCAATATTCAATTATATTTGTCTTATAACCTAAATTAAAATTTATGAGAATTATAGGAAATCTTATCTGGCTGCTATTTGGTGGCATATTTATAGCACTTGAGTATTTATGTGCTAGTTTTTTGTTGATTATAACAATTGTTGGTATTCCATTTGGTATTCAAACAATAAAATTAGCAGGATTAGCCATTTGGCCATTTGGGAAGACAACGCGTGTTAGGGAATCATCGTCGGGATGCCTTTCGACAATTATGAATATTATTTGGATTTTTATAGGTGGAATTTGGATAAGTCTGTCGCATATATTATTCGGCTTACTGCTTTGTATTACCATAATTGGGATACCTTTTGGGAAGCAGCACTTTAAATTGGCGGCATTAGCATTAACTCCTTTTGGGCGAGAGATAGTATATAAATAGAAAATAAAAAAGGTGTAAATCTGAATAATAGAGTTTACACCTTTTTTATTAATTGATATATTCGTTATTTTTTTCTGTATAATCTAATAAGTTGAATTGTAGCTATTCTGATTAGAAGAACAAAGGCTAGTGAAAAAATTAATATCGATACAATACGTATGAAATTGGCCGATTTATGTAACGAACTTTCTGGTATTATTATCCCCATTAAAAAATATTTGTCGCCCTCTAAATTGTAAGGAACTATCTGGCAATACCACTTATTATTATCGGCATGGTATGTAAAAGGTTCGTATTTATTTTTCTCTAGTGTAACCCATTTACTAACAGCATTAGTAAACGACTCCTGCTTTAGTGTTTTGTAATCCTTCATTAATAATGATTTGACATCTTTTTCAGACATCATATTATTATAGAAGGGAACTCCAAGTATTTTTAAATCGTTTGTTAATATAAAAGCCTTCGATGAGTTATCTTCTGAGAAATTCATTGTAAAGTCAGACATGTCTGTAAGCAGAATATCTAATCCTACAACAGCCACTGGACTTTGTTTTGTTGATTTTACAGAAACAGTGATTCCAGGCATCATTTGTGTATGGAAAACATACGGATTGGTCCAGTTTACCTGATGTTGGATTTCATTTCCTAAAGCCATCTGAAACCAAGGTCTACGCCGCGGGTCGTATTCGTTAGGAGCAGTTATCCATTTATCAATAGTGTCAACTTTATTATTAAAGATTTTCCATCTGTCTTTCTTTTCGTAAATGTTCCCATTGTTAAGAATATTAACCGACGATAACCATGTTCCATTTTCTTTAGTAATAGCATATTCATTTCCATTAACATCGGCAATAACAAATGTTTTTAGTCGCGAAAAGCTGTTAAGAAAAGGAATTGCGAAATTGTTATTTTCTTCAAAAGAGCTGGGAGTAAGAACTGAATTATCGGCAAAATTAACTGCTACTTTTAACATTTTTTCAATTGTGCCAATCTCGTATCTGAATTTCCATTTGGCATTATCAACCTTCTCTTTTAAATATGTAACCTCTTCGTTTTTAACTATGTTTATAGAGTTATCCATCTCGACACCAATTAAAATCACTGCCAAAGCAGAGATTATAAAAATTGATGATACGACTATTCTATATTTAGGAGATTTTATCATATATAATGGGATAAAACTAATTCTTTACTATTAAAAAACAAATAAAAGTATAATGGAGTTATTTTGATTAATCTTCGTTACTACCACCATATTGCATTAAGTAAGCTTTTATAAAGCCGTCTAGATCACCATCTAAAACTGCTTGAACATTAGAAGTTTCGTAGCTTGTGCGAACATCCTTAATCATTTTATATGGATGTAAAACATAACTTCTAATTTGCGAGCCCCACTCAATTTTCTTTTTCTGTCCTTCAATTTCTGCTTTAGACTCTTCGCGTTTGCGTAATTCAAGTTCGTAAAGATGCGATTTTAATATTCGCATAGCATTCTCTTTATTCCCTAGCTGCGATCGTGATTCAGTATTTTCAACAATAATACCAGTAGGTTTGTGGCGTACACGTACACCTGTCTCTACCTTGTTAACATTTTGTCCTCCAGCACCACCTGATCGGAATGTCTCCCACGTAATATCGGCTGGATTAACATTAATCTCAATAGTATCGTCAATCATAGGGGTAACAAAAACCGATGCAAATGATGTTTGACGCTTACCTTGTGCATTGAAAGGAGATATTCGAACTAAGCGATGAACACCATTTTCGCTTTTTAGGTATCCGTATGCCAAGTCTCCTTCGAAACCAAGAGTTACAGTTTTTACTCCTGCATCATCTCCCGCTAAATAGTTTATCTCATTTACTTTAAAGCCGTTTTTTTGACCCCAAAGAATGTACATTCGCATAAGCATTTCTGTCCAGTCTTGACTTTCGGTTCCGCCAGCGCCTGCATTAATTTTAAGTACAGCGTCAAACTTATCCTCTTCTTTGCCAAGCATGTTGAGCATTTCAAGATTTTCGATAGACTCAATAGCGTCGTTAACAGCTGTGTCAACTTCGCTTTCTTCGGCTTCCCCTTCCTTTGCAAAATCGAATAGTATAATCAAATCTTCGACTAGCGAACTTGCTTTGGTAAACGATTCTGTCCAATGTTTAATAGAGGCAACTTTTTTCATCTGCTTTTCTGCCTCGTTTGGATTGTTCCAAAAATCGGGATCTTGTGTTTTTTGCTCTTCTTCTTCTAACTGTATTAATTTATTATCAATGTCAAAGATGCCTCCTCAGCGCATCTCGTCGGCTTATAATCTCTTTTAGTTGTTCTATAGTAATCATATTTTTCTCTTTTTGTCCAACAAAAGTATAAAATAGAACTATAATATTAGAATATAGTTTTGTAATAACTAAATATTTATTAATTTCGATAACCTAGTTTTGACCATCTGAATTTTATGTCAATAAAATTCTTTCATAATAATAAATCTTCTATATACTAAAACTCAAGGTAGCCACCATATCGATATGGAATTATGCCTTGTAATCTATTGTCCTTAATGAAAATATTTAAACTCTTTGGATTAACAATTTTGATTTTCTGTATTGTTACATTTATCTTTTACAAGATGAATGTTTGTATTTTGTCGGAAAACCCAGTTATAGATTCTAATTCTTTTAGTTTTGAAAGCCTTTTATATGCTGCTCTAGCTGCATGTCCTGTCTTTTTATTATTGCTTATTCCCGTTATTTTTAGGGAGTGCTTTTCAGAGAAAAAGAAGTAGTTTCTTAGAATTTGTTTATTGTAACTTTAGTATTATCAGTTTCTTGTAATGATTGTTAAGGTTTGTTGGTAGTTCTTGTTTCGATAATTAATTATGTTGGTAAAAAAATAATCCGCATTTTTGAGAAAAATAATTGATATGAGACACACACTAAGTACAACATTTTTGGTAGTTGAGGAAGTTGCCAACGAATGGATTGTTTGGATGAAATTTAACTATATTGAAGCTATTAAAAAGAGCGGACTTGCTGAAAATCTATATTTTAATCAGGTTATTGGTGCCGAACAGGAAGGTGGTTTAACATTTTCGGTTCTTGCAGTTTTCTCTAATAAACAACAAGAGCAGACATTTTTAGATACTCTAGATTTTGAATTAACTAATCTGATAAATAAAACTTTTCCAAATAAGGTCTATCCTTTTAGAACTAATTTACAAGAGGTTTAACAGTATAAGGAGTGAAAGCTGCTAAAAATATATCGTTAGTTTATGGTTTTTTGGCTATTCTATTTTGGTCAACGGCAGCAACGGCTTTTAAACTAGCTTTGGGTAAATTACATCTTACCCAAGTCTTGTTAGTTGCTACAATCACATCTACTGTTGCTCTTTATTTTATTATTATTTATAAAAATTTATTGGCTGAAACGACTAAAGATTTAAAGTCGAAAGTTTTTAATGGATTGATTGCAGGATTATTAAATCCAATTGCTTATTATTTAATTCTTTTTAAGGCTTACACCTTAATTCCCGCTCAAATAGCGCAGCCACTGAACTTTATTTGGCCAATAACTTTGGTTCTTCTTTCGGCCTTGTTATTAAAAGAGAAAATTTCGGTACGAACTATTTTAGCTTTAACTATAAGTTTTATTGGGGTAGTGATTATATCGTTGCAAGGAAATTTTTCTACTCTGCCAACTGGCAATATAACAGGAATTTCTCTTGCTCTAGGAAGTTCAATTGTTTGGGCTTTTTACTGGATCTGGAATATGAAATGTAATGGCCACGAAATAGTAAAACTATTTTTTGGATTTTTATGGGGCTCGGTAATCATTACTATTATTTACTTCCTTAATCCTATTGATTTTAATTGGAATACTGATGGAGTTTTATATTCGATATATATTGGGCTTTTTGAGATGGGGATAACCTTTGCTCTATGGCTTACAGCGTTAACTATCTCAAAATCTACCAAACAACTTAGTAACTTTGTTTATTTAGTTCCTTTTATGTCGTTAATATTTATTGCATTAATACTAAAGGAGGATATTTATTTTACCACTTTTCTCGGATTAATGTTAATAATTTGTGGAATTGTGGTCCAGCGATTAAGGAAGTAATTTAAGGTTGTTAAACAATTAAATTCTCTCTAAATCAACAAAGCTGTAAGAGTAATCATCTGACGAACAGTTTTCTCTAAAAGTTTCTTTCCATTGCTTGCGGTTTATTTCAGGAAAAAAGACATCAGCCTCTGGGTTGGAATGAACCTCTGTTAAGTATAATTTATTAGCCAATGGTAAAGCTTCGGTATAAATAGTACCACCACCAATAATAAAAACTTCGGTCTCATCTTTTGTCAACTCTAGTGCTTTTTTAAGTGAATTAACAATCTCTACACCTTCAATTACCAGATTTTCTTGTCTTGAAATGATAATATTTCTACGTTTAGGTAATGCTCTACCGATAGAATCGAATGTCTTTCTACCCATTATTATAGAATGACCACTTGTAATTTTCTTAAATCTTTTTAGATCGTCTGAAATATGCCATATTAAATCGTTATTTCTTCCGATTGCGTTATTGGTTGCAACTGCAACAATTATTGATAGATTCATAATTAAATAGCTATTTCGCCTTTTATGTGCGGGTGACTGTTGTAATTAACAATTTTAAAATCCTCAAATTTAAAATCAAAAATAGACTTTACATCTTTGTTGATTTCTAATTGAGGTAAACTGTATGGTGTTCTAGAGAGTTGTTCTTTTACCTGTTCAATATGGTTTAGATAAATATGTGCATCGCCAAGGGTATGAACAAATTCACCAGGTTTTAGTCCTGTAACTTGAGCTACCATTGAAAGAAGCATGGCATATGAAGCAATATTAAATGGAACACCTAGAAAAATGTCGGCGCTTCGTTGATAAAGCTGACACGATAATTTTCCGTTTGCTACATAGAACTGAAAGAGAATATGACAAGGAGGTAAAGCCATGTTGTCTATCTCGCCTACATTCCAAGCGTTAACAATAAGTCTTCGTGAGTCGGGATTGTTTTTTATGGAATCAATAACTTGAGATATTTGATCGATAGTTTCACCTTTTGCATTTATCCACGATCGCCATTGAGAGCCGTAAACAGGGCCAAGGTCACCATTCTCATCTGCCCATTCGTTCCAAATTCTTACTCCGTTGTCTTGAAGATATTTTATATTTGTTTCACCTTTTAAAAACCAAAGAAGTTCGTGAATTATAGATTTTGTATGAAGTTTTTTTGTTGTTAACAAAGGAAATCCATCTTCCAGATTAAATCTCATTTGGTATCCAAAAACGCTTTTTGTTCCTGTACCAGTGCGGTCTTCTTTTACTGTTCCATTTTGTAAAACGTGGTCTAATAAATCTAGATATTGCTTCATAGTTTTAATCTTTAAAAGAATTTAACGAGAATTTGCCATTTTCTAATACGCCATAGGTATTATGCGAAATCCAGTCGCCTAAGTTTACATATTTAGTATTGTTGTCAATATTTAATACTTCTGGAATATGGCGGTGACCAAAGATATAAATATCGTGTGGAGTAGTTTTGTTTTTATTTTTAGCAAACTGAAATAACCATTCGTTTTCGCCAAATGACTTTGGTTTATTTTGTCCATTTCTAGACGATACAGACCATTTGTTAGCAATCCAGATGGCAAAGTTTGGATGAATGCGAGCAAACATCCACTGTAAAGTTTTATTGTGAAATATTTTCTTCAGCATTTTGTATCCATGGTCGCCAGGGCCAAGGCCATCGCCGTGAGCCATAAAAACAGAAACCCCACAGTGTTCAATAACAAGAGGGTTTTTATGTACTGTAATATTTAGTTCTTCAGCTAGATAATCGAAAATCCAAACATCGTGATTTCCGATGAAAAAATGAATTTCTATACCTCTGTCAGATAATTCGGCTATTTTTCCCAAGAAACGTGTGAAACCGCGCGGTACAACATTTTTCCATTCAAACCAAAAATCAAAAACGTCACCAAGCAAATATAGCTTGGTGGCGTCTTCTTTTATTTGATCTAACCATTTTACAAATATCTTCTCGCGTTCTCTTCCCTCTTTGTAATTTGGGAAACCCAAATGCAAGTCGGAAGCAAAATATATTTTTTCGTTAATGCTCACCTTAATTATTAAAGTTGATGTTCAATTCTAATTTTTAATCTTTTTAATGATAAATCACGACCAATGATTTCGTTGTCACGGTTAATTAGGAAAAATGTAGGAACCTGCATTACATTGTATGTGCGTGTTTGTATTGTTGCAGGATAATTAGTGTCTATAACATTTATCCATGGAAGTTGGTCGAAGTTTACTGCTTTCTTCCATTCTTCTCTGTTTCTGTCAAGCGATACAGAGTATATTTCTAAACCTTTGCTTTTGTATTCTTTATAAAGGCTTTTTAAAACTAAATTGTTTTCTACTGATTCTTTATTTGTATACGACCAGAAATTTAGAATTACAACTTTTCCTTTTAATCCGCGCAGGCTAATTTCTTTTCCCTCTGTATTTGGTAGTAAAAGTTCAGGTAACGAAGATTCTGTTGTTTGAATAAATTCGTTAAAAGCTATGCTTTCGGCTGTTTTAGCCATGTTGTTATAATCCTTAACTAACAATTCTACTCGGCTGTTTTTTGGGAAGTGTTTTGTTAACGAGTCGCAAGCTACTTTAATAAAAGGAAGGTCAATCTCTTTGTTTAAAATATATTTACCATCTGAAAACTTTTGATAGATAACAAGGATAGAAGTCAGCGAAGTAGGATTTTCTTGAATGTACTTTGCCGCTTTGTTTCTATAAATAATTTTAGCCCTTAAATATTCTTTTTCGAGGTCATTCTTAGCTTCTGGCGAATAACTTTCACTTAATATTAGCTGGTTGAGTTTTTCTCTTAATTCAGAAATTGTCTTCTCGGTATTCTTTAGATCTTTAACAAGGTTTAAGTATTTCTCCGACTCATTAGAACCGCTGATAGATGCATTTGTAGTTAAATCAGAAATGTTTGTGTTTACTACTATTTTATCGTTAGGTTTTGCTAGTAATAGTATGCTTTCTGCTTCGCTATTAAGTTTATAGAATTTTTGTTGTTCTATGTTTTGCTTAAACAGAAATGTAGATTTCTGATCTAGAATAGTAGAGTCAATAATGATATCGCCTTTGGTAGTAGACTCAACAAGATAGATAGTTTTACCGTTCCCTTTTTCAATCTTTCCGCTTATTTCAACGTTCTTTTTCTCAGAACATGAAAACATAATAGTTGTAGCAATTGCAAATAATAATATTCTCTTCATTGTTTTTATAGTTTAATATTTTAAGGTTTCTCAATTTTTTTTATTGTGTCTAAAACATTTTCAAGACGTAAATGCGATGAAATAATGCGTCCGTATTTATTTAATAAAATACCTGTAGGGACAGCTACAACACCAGCTCTTTTATGTAAAGTAGAGTCGTGTTTGGCAGTATCGCATAACTGGAGGCCAAAATAATTCTTATTTTTTATAAATTCTTTCCAATCTGTAAAATCGTTTTCAATCCAAATGTTTATTAATTGTACTTTGTTTATATACTCTTGATTTTCTGCAATGCTATTCAGAAAGTTTGTGTTAATATCTGATTTTAAGAATTGCAAATAAGTGTATTTATTATTATAAAAAGATAAATTTTTTATTTTACCACTGCTATCGGGTAGTGATAAATTGGTAATTCTAGTTCCATTTTCCAGAAGATTTTTATTCGATTTTTTTAAATGCAGTTGAAAAGCAACTTTTTCTACCTCTTTGTGAAATTCTCGAACAAAATGTACTTCTGGATATTTCATAAATAATTTTTGATCTACTAGCTCAAAAAGATAGAAGTCTTTTTCCGACGAGAATATTTTCTTGTTGTCATCAAATTTCATTCTTAGTGCAATTAAGCAGGAAAAGCTATCGCTATTTTCTTTAATATAATTAGCTAATTTCTCTTTGAAAGAGTTTGTTATTGAATCGGATTGAAGGCGTAGGTTGTTTCTCAGCGAATCGATGTTTGCAACATCCATTCCTTGTAGAAACTGATTTTTTAAATCGTTTAGATTCTCTTTCGCAATATTTAAATCTTGAAATAGTGATTGTAAATTTCTAGTGTCAACAGAGCCTGAAATAGACCAGTTGTTATTTGTGATTTTGTTGAAGTGTATATTATCGTTAGGAAAGGCAACAATAAAGAACTGTTCTTCTTTTCCTATTTGAAGAGAATAAATGTTTGGATAGAAAATATCTTTTTCAAATATTATTTTCTCAAGGTCGGTTTTATTTGGCTCAATTTTAACTAATGAATCAGATGTTAGATTAATAAGGGTAACTTGCTCTATATCATTAGAGCTTAAAGTAAGAGTAAATCTATTAGTTTTATTAGAGGCGCAACTTGTTAACGCAAGAAGAGCGATTATTGTTATGGTAAATAATGGGTTAAAAAATTTCATTATGATATATTGGTTTTCGCAATTAGAGCCAAAAATAAATAATTAAACTGTTTTTCTATTCTAAATGTATATAATATTGAAGATTCTACTCTAATTATT
>Ga0193951_1000917_pt1 | contig 13137 bp, 11 predicted proteins | sample BB_2_MG_FD_140370 | JGI IMG/M metagenome (GOLD analysis project Ga0193951, IMG submission 140370) | Microbial mat bacterial communities from the Broadkill River, Lewes, Delaware, United States - BB_2_MG | ecosystem: Environmental > Aquatic > Freshwater > River > Microbial mats | place: USA... | reverse complement strand
TTATTAAATAAATAACGATGTAGTTGGTGATTTTAGCAAGTAGAAATGATCACATAGTTAGTGAGATTGGTATAAAACGACTGTTCAATGGAAACTCAGTGATTAAATATCGCTGAGTTTCATCAAAAAAGGACAGGAAAAGTTAGAAGTTAGGCAGCTTAAAAACAACAACATTAGCTGATGCCACAACCTTTAAGAATAACATGCGTTAATGTAGCAACAATCGCTTCAAAATCGTCGTCATCCATAGCCCTCTTATCGAGTGCTGCAACAACTTGCACATTAAAGTCAGCATAATGTTGCGTAGAACTCCAAATTAAGAATAGCAAATGATGTGGATTAACATCATCAATCAAACCTTCTTTTATCCAAGCCTCAATAACGACAACTTTACTTTGCAACCATACTTTAAAATCATTATTTAGGTAATCATGCAGAACAGGTGCGCCATGAATTAATTCACTAGCAAATATTCGAGAGGCATCGGGATCATTTTTAGAATGCATTACCTTAGATCTAATGTATGCACTAAGCGCGGCTTTTGGCTCACTACTCGCATTTAACGTATCATAATCTCTGTTCCAAACTTCGATAATATTACTTAAAATTTGCTGATACAAATCGGTTTTATCTTTAAAGTAGTAATGAATATTAGCACGAGCAATCCCAGCCCGCTCTGCAATACGCTTGATCGATGCACCTTTAAAGCCATGAGTAACAAACTCTTTTTTAGCAGCTTTAAATATAAGAGCTTTATTCTTTTGTCGAATAGCCCCTTCTGTTTCTTTCACTTTTTTCACAAAAATCCCTATTTAAAAATCGCGAGTAAACAAATGTTAAAAAAACGAGTCCTAACACACAACTTTAGTAAATTTTATTTATAAACAATTGGTTATAAATAAGTTGTTATAAATAATCACTGGTTAAAAACAATATAATTTAAATAGCTTTAAATAACCTGTTCAAACCAATAATTATTAGATAATAAATATTGGTATTTTTCAACCAAGATCAACAACTTCAGTTATTATTTTACTTTTTCACTATTCAAAGCTTGCCTAGCTTAACTTCCTTTATTTTTGAGTTAACCAAATAGCTAAACGAGTCCGCTCATCTTTTGTCATGTTAGTTTTATTCATAAAAGGCATATCTTGAGCATCAATAACCCGAGCTTTTATACGTGGTGCCCATTGTTTAATTGAATTAATATCATTAAACACAATTCCTGCTTGTGCCGTTTTAAACATATCATCAGTGTTGTTATTTGAATGACAAGCGCTACAACGTTGTTCAATAATTTGCATTGCTTGTGTATCACTTACCGTTAATTGTTTTTGTGCTTCGTTTAACTCAACTGATTTAGGCGCGATTAGAAAAGCTAAAACAATCGTTGCGACCACAGAGCCAACCAACACTAAGGGCTTTTGCTTACCAAAATGACGTAATACGAAATATTGTCGCACTGAGGCAGTAATTAAAATAATCGCGATTAATACCAGCCAATTAGCACTATGGTTATAAGTCATCGGATAATGATTTGATATCATAATAAAAATGATAGGCAGTGTTGTATAAGTATTATGTGTTGAGCGAACTTTGGCATTTAATCCATAGCTAGGATCTGGTGCACGTCCTTCTTCAACCGCTTTAACTAAAGCTCGTTGCGACGGCATAATACCGAAAAATACATTACCTGCCATAATAGTGCCTATGATTGCCCCCATATGCATATAGGCACCACGTGCACTAAATATCTGCGTTAAACCATAAGATAAAGCCGTTGCGACGGCAATTAAAATCAAACCTAAAACAATGCCATGATTTCTTAACTTAGTACGTACTAAAAATTCGTAAATACCGACACCAACCACAATAGAGCCAAGACCTAATACAATCGCTTGTAATTGTGTTAAATCGGCAACCCGTCGGTCAATTAAGTATGATTCTGCACCAACATAAAACATCAGTGACAATAATAAAAAACCAGTAATCCACGTAGTATAGGCTTCCCATTTAAACCAGTGTAACGTAGTTGGTATTTTAGGTGGGGCAAGCTTATATTTAGCTACTTCATAGAAACCACCGCCATGAATGGCCCATAAATCACCGCCAATACCCTTATCCATTTTTTCTTGTGGTGGTGTTTCTAAATGATTGTCTAACCAAACAAAATAGAAAGAGGCACCTATCCAAGCGATACCAGTAATAAGATGAGCAAACCTGATAATTAGGTTTAACCATTCATTAATATACGGATCCATAAACTTCCTCATTTTTTATGTAAACACTTCTTATTAAAATAAGTGTTTTTATTGTGAACAGAGCGTTATATAACGCTTGCTTTGTATTTTTATCTCTTCATTTAAACTTGGTTTATAATCAACTTATGATAGCGCTAATTTATAGGAATATAATAAAGAGTAATGATAACTAAAACCGATAATTAAACTTTTTCCCCCATGATATAAGTTGCTTTTACGTGTCGTTCATCACCTAACATACTTAAAATAAAGAGTTTTTCAGATAAGTTTTTGCAATGGCTCATTCGTCTAGCCATTAAGGGAGTGGCATGACAATCAAGCACAACAAAATCAGCTTCAGCCCCCGGAGTAAAGTTACCAATAGTGCCTTCAAGATCTAAGGCAATCGCGCCACCTAATGTTGCTAAATAAAACGATTGAAATGGGCCAAGTTTATCGCCACGTAGTTGCTGTGTTTTATACCCTTCATTTATTGTACTTAGCATAGAAAAGGTTGTTCCTGCACCAATATCAGAGCCCAGTCCAACATTCACATTATGCGTTTGTGCTTGCTTAAGATTAAATAAACCACTGCCTAAAAATAGGTTCGAGCTAGGACAAAAAGCAATTGCTGAATCTGTTTCACTTAAACGCTGACATTCACTGTCATGTAAATGAACACCATGAGCAAAAACACTGCGACGGCCTAATAATTTACTTTGATCATAGACATCTAAATAACCATCACTGTCAGGAAAAAGATCTTTTACCCACGCAATTTCAGCTTTATTTTCACTTAAATGAGTGTGTAAATAAACACTCGGATTTTCAGCCAATAATTGCCCAGCTTTATTTAATTGCTCTGTTGAGCAAGTAGGAGCAAAGCGCGGAGTGATGGCATACTGTAAGCGGTCAGTATTATGCCATTTTTCGATTAATGCCTTACTGTCATCATAGCCACTTTGTGCGGTATCTGATAAATAATCAGGGCAATTTTGATCCATTAATACCTTACCACAAATCATGCGCAGCTTTTTCTGCTGAGCAATGGTAAAAAAGGCTTCAACCGACTCTTTATGCACAGTACCAAATACTAAAGCTGTTGTTGTTCCTGCATCAAGCAGCTGATCTAAAAAGAACTCCGCAACTTTCTTACCATGCTCAAGATCTGAAAATTGACGTTCAAATGGAAAAGTATAACTTTCTAGCCACTCAAGTAATTGTTCACCATAAGACGCAATCATTTCGGTTTGCGGATAATGCACATGCGTATCAATAAAGCCCGGTATGATTAACCCTTTTTGGTAATGAGTAACCTCAATATCAGCAGGCAAGGTCGAAAACAATTCAGCAAATTCACCTATTTTTGCCACCAAGCCATTTTCAATAACTAGTAATCCGTCTTCTATATATTGATAGCTCTCTTGTAGAGGGACTTTGGCAGGATCAGCCAAAAAGTGCAGTAATTCTCCACGAAATACTTTTAACATTTATTCTCACCTTGATTTATAACGTCTTACTTGTTTGTGTGTCACACTATGTATTTATGTATTGGCAATGACCAATGAACCATCGAGTTCAAGTACATCGCAGTTATCGCCTTCGCCGCCTCTATCAACCACTAAAAAGTCACTTTCTCCACCTAATGCTAAACAAAAATGGTGCCAAGTTCCTTTATGGTAATTAACGCCTTGATAAGATTTAGCAAGAAAAACTTTCATGCTATTTACATCAAACTCTCCTGCTGGTGCAACAACCACTAAATAATCATTGCTTCCCATAGGAATAAATGCCTGACTCCCTTTTGGGTGGCGTTCCATCATTTTGATAGCAATTGGTTGCACCAAAGGAGTTGAACGAAAAATATTGATTAGTGGATGCCCGTTATTATCATTTACATCAATTTTTGCTAGATCATGATAACGCTGAGTAAAGCCATCATTAATAGCAAAGTTATTTGCCTCTGAATTAGCTTCAATTACATCACCAAACACTGTAAAAGCATCTTTTGTTAATGGTTGTGGCGTCAGTATTTTTATATTGTCAGTCATTTGTTTTAGCTACCACGGTATGTTGAATAACCAAACGCAGTTAATAGCAATGGAATATGATAATGCGTGTTGCTACCATCAAGCTCAAAAACGATATCAACAAAAGGGTAAAAACCTTGTTCATTGTTCATGTCAAAATAAGTTTTGGTTGCAAAGTGCATACGATAAACGCCCGCTGGAAGCACAACATCATTAGCTAATAAATCAGTTATGCGTCCATCGGTATTTGTTATTCCCTTAGCAAGCTCTTGCCAACCATCTAGTGTTTGCGCAAAAAGGCTAATAGGTAATTTTTGTGCTGGTAGTCCGCGGGTAGTATCTAAAACATGCGTTGTTATTTGGCTCATCATTTTTGACTCATAGTAGTTTATCAATTCTAAGGTGGAAAATTTTACGCTGCTCTTCCGCTGCATTTGCTAATTCAGTTGCTCTATTATTGGGTAAGCGCTCGAGTAACAAAGCTAGCATTTCTGCAGCACTTTTACCTGTAGCACAAACAATAAAAATAAAACCAAACTTATCTAAGTAATCAGCATTACCCTTGGCTAAATCAACGAGCACTTGCTCACTTGCTTGATTTACTGAACTTTGTTCACCACTGGCTAATTCTTTTGTATTCGCGTATTTCGCTCGCAAAGTTGCCACATTGCCGATTTGAGGATGCCCTTCAAAGGCTTCTAAATAATCTTTTTCTTCTAACCTTTGCCATACTAAATCTGCTTGCGTCGCAATTGCTCTACTGTCGCTAAAAGGCCTTGCCTTCACCATAGCTTCAACCCAAGCAGAAGCTGTGCAACATTGCATAAAAGCATGCGTTGCTTGCTCAACAGACAAGGTGTTTAATTCTTCTATATTCATATTTTACCCTATCGCTAAGTTAGATTTTTCCAAACACTCTCATACGAGAAATACCACCGTCAGGAAATATATTTAAACGTACATGGGTAAACTTTTCAGTGTTTGCCGGTATAATTTCATTTAAAAACAGATGTTCGCGATGTGCGTACAATTTAGTTTTAGCAATAATAGGTTGCCATTTGTCTGCTTGCTTACCATCAGTAAAATCATCACTGTCAGTTACCATGCCTTCTAAAGTAAAGGTATCCGGAAAGTTACCTTTAAAGTGACAGGTATCTACAATGACTTTTTCAATACTGCCCTTAGCCGCAAGTTTTACAATTGACCAATCTGGCCCCGGATCACGGCGTCGTTTAGTTTCCCAACCATCGCCCATATCTTTACCACGACCAGGCATAATAAGATTATTTTTATCACTAAAGAACATGTCACTAACAAGCAGCGCTTTGCCACCATTTTTAATGTAGGCTAAATCAATTAACTCTCCATCAACAAAATTTTTCCAGTTAACGTCGGCTTCCCCATAAACACGAAAACGTGCAATACCACCATCAGGAAACATATTTAAACGCACATGCGTCCAAGCGGTATTATTATTAATTTCAAAAATATTCTGACTGTGAGCATTTACCGCTACTTCAGTTAAAATAGTCTGCCAAACCGTATCTTCATTAGGTTGAACATCACTTACACAAGCTTCTACTGACACTGTTTGAGGCGCGTTACCACGAAAATAATTAGTGTCGATATCAAAACCACGTATTACTCCTTTGATACCAAGACGAATAATGCACCAGTCGAATTCTCTGCCATTGTCACGGCCATAGCTGCGTCGAGATTCCCAACCGTCCATCCACTTGCCACGATCAGTAAACTTACCATCGATAAAAATACCTCGACCCGGTTTAAGCAAGTTTTCCATGCCGGCAAAAAAGTCATCGCTACACGATAATGTTTCACCGCCAACCCGTTCGCTGGCTAAGTCAACACAGTTAGTTTTCAACTGAGTAACTAATGCTAATGAAGCACCTGTTAATTTGTTCTGCTCTTGTGTATTTATATCTAGCATCATTGCTTGTTGTTCCTACTTAAAATTTTTAATCGTTAACACGTATCGTCAAGGTTAATTGCTGACGTTAGTATAGTTAGCTACCAGCTTAAAGTTTCCCTTTAAGTAACGGACGGCCTTTGGGTGTGTTGATAAATTGATCTTGTTGATAAACATGGTGACCACGTACAAAGGTATGCTGTACCTGACCTGTCACTTTTCTACCCGCGTATGGTGTTATATTATGACGATGCTTAATCATTTCGTTAGTAATAGTGAATTCAACATTGGGATCAAATACTAAAAAATCGGCATGATTACCTACTTTTATTGCCCCTTTCACTGAGTCTAAACCAGCAAATTTTGCCGTTTCGGTCGACATCAAACGAGTAATATCAATTAAACTAAAACCACGTTCTTTGGCTTCAGTCCAAATTAATGAAATACCGAATTGTAGCGCTGAAATACCACCCCATGCTTTTTCAATATCACCGGTATCAATATGCTTTAATTCAGGTGTGCAAGGTGAGTGATCAGAAACAATAAAACTTAAACGACCATCACTAATTGCTTGCCATAAATGTTCACGGTTCTGGTTTTCACGAATAGGAGGACAACATTTAAATAAGGTTTTACCATCAGGAATATTTTCAGACGCAATGGTTAAATAATGTGGGCAGGTTTCTGCTGTAAAACGTAAGCCCTCACTTTTAGCTTGCGCGATAGTATCTAACGCTTCATCCGAAGATAAATGCACAATATGTACCTTACAATTATCTCCTTTCTGCTTAGATTCACGCGCCATATCTACCATTAGTGATATCGCATCGTTTTCCCATTTTTTAGGGCGCGACTCAAGAAAACTATTATATTTCTTGGTTATTTCAACGTCATTAAAACCACCACAGTCTAGCTCTGCATGAATTAAGTAAGGTACATCATGTTTTGCTAAAATAGGCATTGCAGCACGAATATCTGTTGCTGATACATTAGGGAATTCTTCAATACCCGAGTCAATCAAAAACGATTTAACACCCAATACACCAGCATTAAGCAATTCGTCTAAATCAGCAATATTTTGTGGAATCACACCGCCCCAAAAACCACAATCAACCCATAATTTATCTTCAACAGCGTCGAGTTTTTCTTGAAAGGCAGCCTTAGTAGTAGTAACAGGTATACAGTTTAATGGCATATCAACCAGCGCGGTAATTCCGCCGGCGGCAGCCGCTTGTGTTGCCGTATTAAAGCCTTCCCATTCTGTACGGCCGGGTTCATTAATATGTACATGAGAGTCAACTAACCCCGGCATAATAACGTATTCAGCATAATCTAAAACTTCACACGGTAACGTTTGTCCATACGGATGGATAGCATAAATATGCTCATTTTTAATTTCTACACAAGCAGGAATCATTGAAGATTCACCATTGTTAGTGCTTACTATTACGTTTTTACTTTGTAGGGCAAAATGAGACACTTTGCTACTCCTGTTTAAACTGATCATATTACTAATAAAAAATTACTGCTTGTTATGTAAATCTAAGTAACTATTGCGCAGTAAGTAACTGCTTAATTTCTTGCCAATGAACACCTTGCTGTGTTGATGGCGACTTACTACTTTTTGATGTATTTTCATTTAATTGATGCGCTTTTTGAGCTTGATAAGTATTGATAATTTCGCCTGCGATAGAAACAGCAACTTCTATTGGTAACTTTCCACTGACTGCTTTCAATCCTATTGGGCAATTCATTCGCGCCACTTGTATTGGATCAATGTCACGGTGTTTATAACGTTGCTGAAAACGACGCCACTTAGTATCAGAAGCAATTAACCCTAAATAGGTAAAATCCGCTCGCTTTAAAATAGCTTGCGATATGTCAAAGTCCATTTGATGATTATGAGTCATCACAATGTAATAACTATTTTCTGGCATATTGGCCACTTCACGTTCAGGCTCTTCACTTACCACTTGTCTTACATTCTGAAAAGTATCAATATTATTTGGAAACTGTTCATTGCGGCTATCAACCCAGGTGATATGACACGGTAATTGCGTCAGTATTGGCATTAACGCTTTTCCAACGTGACCAGCACCAAACAGCATGATATTAACGCCGACAGCGGCAAAGCATTCGAACAATACACTGGCATTACCACCACAGCATTGTCCTAAATTACTACCTAATTGAAAGTGCTCTAAATGTTGACCACTTTTACCCACAGCTAGCATTTTTTGTGCATACTTAATTGTTTTATGCTCAAGATGCCCACCACCAATAGTGTCGTAAATGTCATCTTTGCTAATCACCATTTTAGTGCCACTATTTCTCGGTGTTGAGCCTGATACGCCGACAAGGGTTACTAAAACATAAGCTTGGCCTTGTTTACTCAATTGATATACTGCATTGTTCCAGTTATTACTGGTGGAAATAGTCATACTACGTCTCTCGTTCTTCGCTAATCATCACGTTTATCAACACGTTAAGCTATTGCTGACGACTGTGATTTTACTGCTTCAACAGCCCAAAGTACGCGTTCTGGGGTTGCTGGCGTATCAAGTTCAGGACTAATTTTATAATCAGCAATACTTGAAATAGCATCTTTCAATGCACACCAAACCGACATGCCCAACATAAACGGCGGCTCTCCTACGGCTTTAGAGTTATAAATAGTATGCTCGCGATTAGGCGCGTCAGGCATCAAGGTCACACGGAAATCTTGCGGAGTGTCATTAATCGCAGGTATTTTGTAAGTAGCCGGATTATTTGACAGCAAACGGCCTTGCTCATTCCACATCAACTCTTCAGTGGTTAACCACCCCATACCTTGAATAAACGCTCCTTCTATTTGTCCAATATCAATAGCTGGGTTAATTGAATGCCCTACATCTTGCAATATATCGGTACGTAACGTTTTATATTCACCTGTTAACGTATCGATTATCACTTCAGATACTGCCGCACCGGTTGCATAATAAAAGAACGGACGACCTTTACCTGTAGCACGATCAAAATGAATTTTAGGCGTTTTATAGAATCCAGTAGAAGATAAAGATACTCGGCCCATATAAGCAATCTGACAGAACTCTGCAAAACTAAACGTTTGCTCACCCACCACAATATTATTGTTTTCAAATATGACTTGCGATGCTGTAACTTGATATTTTTCACAGGCAAAATCAATTAAACGTTGTTTAATAATTTTAGCTGCGGCTTCTGCGGCTTTACCATTTAAGTCGGTTCCCGAAGATGCTGCCGTTGGAGAGGTGTTAGGTACTTTGTCAGTGCGGGCAGAAGAAACAGCCACAGTATCCACATTTACTTTAAACTCTTCGGCAACAATTTGTGCCACTTTGGTATTGAGACCCTGCCCCATTTCACTACCACCATGATTTAAGTGGATAGTACCATCAGTGTAAATATGTACGAGTGCGCCAGCCTGATTTAAATGCTGCACTGTAAATGAGATACCAAACTTTACCGGTGTTAAGGCGATGCCTTTTTTCAAAATAGGACTATTAGCATTAAACGCTGTAATGGCTTGACGACGTAATTGATAGTCAGAGCTTGCTTCAAGTGTCTCAATTATTTCAGATAAATTATTATGCTCTACCTTTTGATGATAATGAGTCATGTTACGTTCAATATCACCGTACAAATTTACTTTTCGAATCTCTAACGGGTCTTTACCTAGATGACGAGCAATATCATCCATAACCATTTCAATGGTCATCATGCCCTGAGGCCCACCAAAACCACGGTAAGCGGTATGAGACACTGTGTTTAATTTACATCGATTACCTGTAACGGTTGCTTGATCTAAAAAGTAAGCGTTGTCTGAATGAAACATTGCTCTATCAACAATTGCATCAGATAAATCAGGTGAATAGCCACAATTACCATTCACTTCAATATTAATTCCCTTAATTTGGCCATTGTTGTCAAAGCCAACCCGGTAGTTATTTTCAAAGGGGTGACGCTTGCCCGTCATGATCATGTCATCCATACGACCTAACTTGAATTTAACAGGTCGTTTGGTTTCATTGGCAAGTAAGGCGGCAATACATGCCCAAGGTGCAGCTTGCGTTTCTTTACCACCAAAACCACCACCCATGCGGCGCATATCCACTAAAACTTTATTTAATGGAATAGCTAACACTTCAGCGACTAATTTTTGTACTTCGCTAGGATGCTGTGATGAAGTGAATATTTCCATGCCACCATCTTCTGTTGGTACCGCAGTAGACACTTGACCTTCAAGGTACATATGCTCTTGTCCACCAACAACGATCTCGCCTGATAATTGATGTTCCGCATCAGCAATAGCAACGTCAGAATCGCCACGTTTCATCGTAAATGGCGGGCGAACAAAGTTCTGTTTTGCTAAAGCATCTTTTACAGTTAATACGGCTTCAAGCGCTTGGTATTCAATTTTTGCTAACTTGACCGCTTTACGCGCTAAGTCATAACTAGTGGCCGCCACCGCAAAAATGGGTTGACCAACAAACTCTACTTTACCAATAGCTAAAACGGGATCACCAGGAAATATCGGACCAATATCTGTATGACCAGGAACGTCGTCAACAGTGATTACCGCAACCACACCTTCGGCTTTTTTTACGGCAGATAAGTCTATCGAAAGAATATTCGCATGAGCGTGAGTAGATTGACCAACCGCAGCATGTAATTCACCGCGTAATGAAGGTCGATCATCGACATAAATAGCTTCACCAGCAACGTGCTTCTCTGCGCTTTCATGCTTTTTAGACCGACCGACACCACCTAAACCAACATTTTCTTGTCCATTAACAAGGTTTGCATCAGTATTTTTATGTACTTTGTTTGTATTCGCTTTTGCTACATCAATAAGACTACGCATAATTCACCACCCGTGTTTCTATCACATGACTTTGCAGCTCTAGGTAGCACTTTTCAATCAGGTTTTGCGCAACTTTCATGCGATACTTATCTGATGCGCGTACATCAGACATTGGATTAAAATCAGTTAATAATGCGACTTTTGCTTGTTCAACAGATTCCTTAGTAAAGCTGCTACCTAATAGTGCTTTTTCAGCCAAAGATGCTCGTTTAGGTGTGGCAGCCATGCCACCAAAAGCTAAGCGAACAGTAGTGATTTTTTGCGCTGACTCTTCAATAAAAAAGGCTGCTAGTACCGCTGAAATATCATCATCAATACGTTTAGATATTTTATAAAGCTTCAAAGTTTGACCTACTGCAGGCTTAGGAATTTGTATTGATTTGATAAATTCCGATGGTTTAAGCACTGTTTTTTTGTAATCAACAAAATAATCTTCCACCAGTATTGTGCGTTCAACACCATTAAGATGTAATGTCATGGTGGCACCAAGAGCAATTAATGCTGGTGGCATGTCACCAATAGGTGATGCATTACCAATATTGCCACCTAATGTACCTGTGTTACGTATTTGCTTAGAGCCAATACGCTCAATCATGTCACCTAAATCAGGATAATAATGGTGTAATGTATCGATGAATTTACTGTATGGCAGTGCTGAGCCAATCACTATTTCAGACTCTGTTTCTTCTATGTTCATCAATTCATCAACATTACCGACATAAACCAGCTTATTAATGGTTGCTAAATTTTGAGTCACTGAAAGGGCTAAATCTGTACCACCAGCCACTAATGTTGATTCGGGCTCTACAGTTAACTCATATGCCAATTCATCGATAGTTAAAGGAGAAATATACTGATGACCATTACCCGCTAAGCTAGGTGCTGGTAACTTTTGTAGCTCAGTAAGCGTTGCAACAGTTTCTTGGTAATGTTTAGCGAAAGAGTCTTCATCACTACCAACACTTGAGGTAATAGCAGCTTCAATAATTGAACGATAGCCAGTGCAACGGCATAAATTACCCGCTAACGCCTCTAGTACTTCCCCACGACTTGGTGTTTGATTATGCTTATGTAAAGCAAAAGAAGACATAACAAAGCCGGGTGTACAAAAGCCACATTGAGAGCCATGATTATCAACCAGTGCTTGCTGAGCATGATGTAAGTTATTGTTCTCTTTTAAATCTTCTACCGTAATCAATTGTTTTCCATGTAAATTACCGACAAAAGTAATACATGAATTAATTGATTTATAATGAAGTTGCCCCGTGTTGTCACTATCTAACTCAGCAACAACGACAGTACAAGCACCACAGTCTCCAGAAGCACAACCTTCTTTACTACCAGTACTAAACTGTATTTCACGTAGATACTGTAAAACAGTTATATTAGGGTCTATATTCTCTATACTGACAACGTTATTTTTAAATAAAAAACGAACGGTATTATTTATCATAATCTTTTCCGTAATTCCTTGTTACTTTTCGAGACAAGCGGTAATGGTCTAAATATACCAGAGTAAAAAACTGACACAAGTGTCAATTTTTCACTTATACCCTATCAATTAGTTAAACACTATTATTATTGTTATTCTCATTAAATCTAACACAATGAAAAATATACAAATAGTAGTAAAAACCACATTTGTAGCACCTATATTTATTGTTATTTATAAAATAAGATTATGTTAATTTAGTGACACTATAATAAAAATATAGTCGGTATTAAGGTTGTTTTAAAGTTTAGGGTGAACAAAAAAATCGTCATTCCGCAGTCGCTTAATACGGGATCCCATGAGGTTAGCACAGCGTAATTAAGATCCTGAATCAAGTTCAGAATGACGACTTAGAGTTCAGGGTGACAAATCAGTCATCATTCCGTAGATCACTTAATACGGAACCCTAATAGTATGGTTGAATAGTAGTTAGGATAACGAATCCATCAACTACGCAGCATAACGATTGGGATCCTGAATCAAGCTCAGAATGACGACTTAGAGTTCAGGATCACGAGAAAGTTACAGGAGTGATATGAGTAAGTAGCATTTACAAGCTCTGAGTT
>Ga0193951_1000916_pt1 | contig 13138 bp, 10 predicted proteins | sample BB_2_MG_FD_140370 | JGI IMG/M metagenome (GOLD analysis project Ga0193951, IMG submission 140370) | Microbial mat bacterial communities from the Broadkill River, Lewes, Delaware, United States - BB_2_MG | ecosystem: Environmental > Aquatic > Freshwater > River > Microbial mats | place: USA... | reverse complement strand
TCATGATCGATTTCAAACAGCGGATTTTTCGTAATTTCTTTAATAGCTACAATTTCTCCAATTGGACCAAACCCTATCGCCTGACACTGATAACCAATTAACTGATAAGCTGAAGAACCTTGCTCAGCAGTAGGCTCATCACCATCCTCAGAAGCTTCTTTTTCTACTTTTTCAACATATACCGGCGCATCCATCACCTGAACAGCACTCTTCTCATCTTTTATCTGCTCAAGCTTAGCCAATACATCTGTTTTATTCCTTTGCCGTGCTTCTTCGAGTAAGAAAGGCACCAAACCCCCATCCAAATCAACAAATATAAACTTGGTATTCATGTCATCCATCGAGAATTCGTCAAATAAGCGAATTACAATTTCACCGGATATACCATGAGCCTTAACAATAACACCAATCTGACGACAATTATGCTTTTCTATCATGTTGTTGATTTTTTTCCAATACAAAGATAGAAATTACCAGCTCATTTTTTACATCAAACTATTTATCGCCTCTATTATAAAGAAATGTCTTCCATTTCTCCTCCGGTAAGTTAGCCTCTTCAGATGCCGCCCTCGAAAGACTAAAAAACAGATCGGACAAGCGATTGATGAAAAATAGTATGGAACGCTCCACTGGATAAGTACGGTGCAGCGCCGTTAATTTGCGCTCTCCCTTACGCAATTGTGATCGCACCACGTGGCAAAGTGCCGATACTTCATTACCACCTGGTAGAATAAAATGATCAGAACGGCTACTTAACGTACCCTCGATCTCATCAATCCATTTCTCACAAAAGGCATCCATTGCTTCAGGCAATGGCATGGTATTTTTCGCTTTTAGCTCACTCGGTGTAGCCAAATGACTCATCGTATTCATCAGCTCTACCTGTATTTGATGAAGACGATCTTGCCAATCGTGCTTCGAATCAAGCTTAGTACGCAAGAGCCCTATAAAAGAATTTACCTCATCAAACGTGCCATAGGCATCTACTCTTATGTCATCTTTATTCACACGAACGCCGCCTAACAAATCCGTTTGTCCGCGATCACCTGTTTTTGTATATATCTTCATTAGTACAATACTTAATTAATTTCTATGGTCAGAAAAACCATTCTCATCTCATTACCTAGGAAACAAGTTGTTCGCATAAAAGTTTGCAATGCAACAAAAATTCCTCAACAAAAGCAGCAGCTCCTTGTTTTGATTTTACAAAAACAGAACTAATGAGTAAACTGGCCGATATACGCAATGACTATAATAAAGGTAGCCTAGAGAAAAAGGCACTTAACGCTGATCCCTTCCAGCAGTTTAATCAATGGATGAAAGAAGCCATTCATGCGGAATGTAATGAACCCACAGCTGTTACCTTAGCTACTGTTAATGCGGAACAGCAGCCCAACTGCCGCATCGTTTTACTCAAAGACGTGTGCGATGGTGGCTTTGTGTTTTTTACCAATTACAAAAGTGAGAAAGGCCTTGAGCTTGCCAACACGAATTATGCAGCCCTCAATTTCTTTTGGCCCGAATTGGAACGTCAGGTTCGCATTAGAGGAACCGTTACTAAAGTATCTGAACAGCAGTCGGATGAATATTTTCAATCACGCCCTCGGGAAAGCCAACTGGGAGCTTGGGCCTCGGCACAAAGTGAAGTGGTGAAAGATGGACAAGAGCTCCAAGCCAATTATACAGCTCTTGAGAAACAATACAAAGGCAAAACCATTCCAAGACCCATCCATTGGGGAGGATACATCGTTAAGGCCAAATCTATTGAATTTTGGCAAGGCCGAGCCAACCGCATGCACGATAGATACCAATACACCGTTTCTGACGCTAAGTGGTCAATTAAACAGCTGGCACCCTAATTGCCCTTAGTAAAACCATGAAACACACTTTCTAAGTTCTGTTCATGTCGCGTCATTGTTAAAATCATGAGCTTATTATTTACAGCATAAGTAAAAATAGCCTTACGAATATCGGTTGATGCCACTATGGTTAATTCCTTATCTGATGTCGCGTTAACTGATTCAACACCTGCAATTGTTTTAATAGCTTCACTAGTAACAGGCTTATCAAATTCCACAAAAATTGTAGCTTCCTTACCACCTTGAAGCTTAGATAGGTCAGTTGAAGAATGATCTACAATTAATTCACCACGATTAAGTATAATCACACGTTCACAAATGGCTTCTACCTCCTGCATAATGTGGGTACTTAGCATCACTGTTTTTTCTTTACCTACTTTTTTTATCAAATCCCGTATTTCAATAATCTGATTAGGATCTAAGCCTGTTGTAGGCTCATCTAAGATCAACACTTCGGGGTCATGAATAAGAGCCTGAGCAAGACCAACACGTTGTCGATAACCTTTTGACAGAACGCCAATCTTCTTATGCTGCTCCAGTTGCAAACCGGTTAATTCTAGCATTTTATCAACACGCTCTTTCTTATTCTTTAGCTGGTACATCTCGGCTACCATCAACAAGTACTCTTTCACATACATGTCCAGATAAAGCGGGTTATGCTCTGGCAGATAGCCTATTTTATGTCGAAATGCAGGGCTATAGTCCTCGTTGTTAATACCACATACCTCCACCTCACCAGACGTTTGTGGCAGTATACCAGAAATAATCTTCATCATTGTTGATTTTCCAGCACCATTGGGTCCCAAAAATCCAACAATCTCACCCGTTGAAATCGTAAACGAGACTTCTTTTAATGCCTTCTGATTACCAAATGTTTTAACTATATCTTTAACAACAATCGACATAAACTTGAATATTTAGGTTATAAAAATATCAAATATTGTGATCCCACAGAAGATCAAACGCAGAAAGATTTGTAATTAATTAAAAGCAGTAAACAATAATACCTACTTTTGCATTTACTCTTATGGAATTAAAATGCGATTAACCATGTCAAAGGAACCATTATACTGCGAAGACTTATTCAATTACCATCGTAACCCTACCCGTAAAGTTGAAGTAGGAACAAAAGCTATAGGAGGTGATGCACCGATACAAATCCAATCGATGACCACCACTAATTCTTTAGATACAGCAGCTACTGCCTCGCAGGTGATGAGCATCTTAGATGCTGGTGCAGATATTGTACGCATAACCACCCAAGGGCGTAGAGAAGCACACAACTTAAAGCCTATTAAACAAATTATACGAGATAAAGGCTATTCAGCACCACTTGTTGCAGACATTCATTTTAACCCCAATGCAGCAGAAATAGCAGCAGGTAATGTTGAAAAAGTACGCATCAATCCGGGCAATTTTTCCGGTGGTGCCAAAAAATTCAATCTACTTAATTATTCTGAAGAAGAATACAATGCCGAACTACAAATAGCCCAAAAGAAGCTCACGCCACTTCTTAATATCTGTAAAGAAAACCATACTGCCATACGCATTGGAACAAATCACGGCTCACTATCAGATCGCATCATGAGCCGATATGGTGACACGCCCAAAGGTATGGTAGCGGCCTGCATGGAATACCTACGCTTGTGCGAAGAACAAAATTTTCATGACATTGTGCTAAGTATTAAAGCCAGCAATACTCGCATTATGGTGCATACGGTTCGTTTGCTCGTTGTTGCCATGAAAAAGGAAAACATGAATTACCCCCTTCACTTAGGTGTAACAGAAGCGGGTAGCGAAGACGAAGGGCGTATTAAATCAGCTGTTGGTTCTGGTGCATTACTAAGTGATGGATTAGGTGATACCATACGCGTTTCGTTAACTGAGGATCCGGAAAAAGAGGTGCCCGTTGCCACTAAGTTAGTTAACTACATCAATGGCAGAAAAGGTCATGAAGAGATATCTTCAGTTCCAGTTTCACAATTTACGCCCTTTGAATACAACCGTAGAAAAACACATGACGTACTAAATATTGGTGGCGAACATACGCCTGTTGTTATTTCTAATGTGAGTAATGAACTCACACTAAAGGGTGAACAAAAAGCTGATTATTTATCGATTAAACGCCCTGATGACATTAAAAATCATTATCAAAAGTACATTATTCCATTTGCGGCATGGAAAAGCGCTAACACAACACCAAATACCTACCCAATTCTGACTCCTCAAGAGTTACTTGGCACGCCAGAATTACCAACACATTGCTTCTTATCAATAAGTTACCCCGAGTTGAATAATGAGCTTATTGCCAAACTCAAGGTAAATAAGAACATCATCATTCTTTTAAACTCTGGGCATATAAACATGCCCATTGAGCAACGTGCTTTTATCTTAAAAATGATCAATGCTGCATTAACCCATCCTATTATTTTACATAACCAATACGAGGAGGATGAAGCAGAAGACTTGCATATTAAGTCAGGGGCAGATGCTGGCCTTCTTTTCTTAGATGGTTTTGCCGATGGCCTATTACTCACAAACAAAGGCCGATTACCACATTCTGAAGTCATCAATACAGCATTTGGAATTTTACAATCGTCACGCGTACGATTTACTAAAACTGAGTTTATCTCTTGTCCGGGTTGTGGTCGCACCTTATTTGATCTGCAAGAAACTACCAAAGAGGTCAAAGCTCGCACCGCGCACCTCAAAGGACTGAAAATAGGAATCATGGGCTGTGTTGTTAATGGTGTTGGTGAAATGGCCGATGCCGATTATGGTTACATCGGTTCTGGACCTGATACAGTAAGTCTATTTAAAAAACGGGATTTAATACAACGAAATTTACCAAGAAAAGAGGCCGTTGAGGAACTCATTAATTTGATAAAAGAGCATGGCGATTGGGTCGAACCATAGCCGAAATTGGTTTTTAATCAAATAAATACGGCAAATCATGGATTTTTACATCTGATTGAGGCGATTTTTTTGCTATGTGTGTTTGTTTTTATAAATTGCGTTTCCCAAAAAATAACTAATTGAGTCTAGCCTATAATGAAACGGAATTTACTACTATTCTTTGCGACGTTTTTAACTGTTTTGAATGCAAGTGCAGGAGAAATGGAATTAAAAGGTACATTTCAGGGTGAAAACCTGTATGTAAAGAATCCTTTTGCCGCTTCCGGTGTTGGATTCTGTGTGTATGAAGTTACCGTCAATGGTCAAACCACAACCGACGAAATTAACTCGAGTGCTTTTGAGATTGATCTTGGTGTTTTTCAATTTGAAATTGGCCAAGCCATTGTGGTAGGCATCAAATACAAAGATGAGTGCGAACCCAAAGTTCTTAACCCAGAAGTATTAAATTCAAGAGCTACCTTTGAAATTAACAAACTTGATATACTTGGTGAAGATTTAATGTGGACGACGACCAAGGAGTCTGGCATTTTACCTTTTATCATCGAGCAATACCGCTGGAATAAGTGGGTGAAAGTTGGTGAGGTAGCAGGTAAAGGGTCAATCGCCAATAACAAATACAAAGTTAACGTCCGCATGCACAGCGGTGAGAATACATTTCGCCTAAAGCAAATTGATTACCGTAACAAACCGCGTTATTCAGACGAAGTTAAAAGCATATCATCAAAATCACTTGTCACTTTTGGTCCAGATCGAGTTGTGGATGTTATTACATTCTCTGCACCTACGTTGTACGAAATATACGATGAATATGGAGGTATCGTCTTTAAAGGCTATGGCAATGAAATTAATGTGGGCAGCCTTAGCAAAGGCCGATACTATATTAATTATGACAATAAGATGGAACGATTCACAAAAAAATAATCTGATTCTTCAGACACAACAAAGGTGATTCGTTATGAATCACCTTTTTTTATGTATCATTCAAAATAAAAAATCACTTATTCAGTTGCATTTAACCAAAGGGTTAGGTGTCAATAAAAACAAATCATTAATTTTGCAATTCTGAATATAAATTAGAAATAGAAATGGAACAGATTCGTCGAACAAAAATTGTTGAGCTGCTACAAAGTACTGAATTTGGTAAGCAAGCAAATGTGAAAGGTTGGGTAAGAACCAAGCGAGGTAATAAACAAGTTAATTTTGTTGCTATAAATGACGGCTCATGCATCCATAATATTCAAATAGTAGTTGATGTACCTAGCTTTGATGAAGCAGAATTAAAGCGCATTACAACAGGTGCTGCCGTTTCCATCAATGGTGTTATTACCGAATCAAGTGGTAGTGGACAAAAGGTTGAGATACACGCCAAAGAAATTGAAATACTTGGTGATTGTGATGCTGATAAATACCCGATTCAACCCAAGAAGCACACGCTAGAATTTTTACGCGAAAATGCGCATTTGCGTTATAGAACAAATACATTTGGAGCCATCGGTCGTATTCGTCATGCCATGATTTTTGCTGTGCATGAGTTTTACACCAAAAAAGGCTTTATCAACATACATACCCCAATTATTACCGCCTCGGATGCCGAAGGTGCTGGTGAAATGTTTAAGGTCACCACTTTAGACTACGAAAACTTACCACGTACAGAAGAAGGTGAAATTGACTATTCGGAAGATTTTTTCGGCAAAGCTACAAACCTAACTGTTTCGGGTCAGTTAGAAGGCGAATTAGCAGCCATGGCGATGGGTGAGATATATACCTTTGGCCCTACTTTCCGTGCCGAAAACTCTAACACATCGCGTCACCTTGCCGAATTTTGGATGATTGAGCCAGAGATGGCATTCTACGACTTGGATGACAACATGGATTTGGCAGAAGAGTTTTTAAAGTACTTGATCAAATATGCGCTTGATAACTGCATGGATGATCTTAAATTTTTAAGTACTCGCCTGCAAGAGGAAGAAAAGAATAAAAAGGCCGATGAGCGTTCGATGGAGTTGGTAGAGAAACTTCGATTTATATTGGAAGATGACTTTGTTCGCCTTACCTATACCGAAGCCATTGACATCTTACGCAATTCTAAGCCAAATAAGAAAGGTAAATTCAAATACCGTATCGAAGGTTTTGGCAGCGATTTACAATCAGAGCATGAGCGTTTCCTAGTTGAAAAACACTTTAAGAAACCGGTTATCTTAACGGATTACCCGAAAGACATTAAATCCTTCTACATGAAGCTTAATGATGACGGTACAACAGTTCGTGCCATGGATGTATTATTTCCACAGATTGGTGAAATTATTGGTGGATCGCAACGTGAAGAGAGCTACGATAAATTGGTGACACGCATGGACGAAATGGACATTCCAAAAGAAGAAATGTCATGGTATCTGGATACACGACGTTATGGATCAGTGATTCATAGTGGATTTGGATTAGGCTTTGAGCGCTTAATGCTATTTGTAACAGGCATGGGTAATATCCGTGACGTTATACCATTTCCTCGCGCACCTAAAACAGCTGATTTTTAATCGAATAAACACTTTTAAGAATAATAAATGCCGATTCTTTCAGAGAATCGGCATTTTTTTTGCTCCTCCAAAGTCTCTTCTTAGAAATGGCATAAGCCACTGAGCCTTTACGCCATGCTGCCCCTGATAACGATTATTAGTCAAAAAAATGCCGCCAACTATCGCTTTTGATTAATAAATCTTAATTTTGTTGGAGACACTTAAAAATGGAATCATTAAGTGTTGTTGATGCACAAATGCACAGAACTAAGAGATAGGGATGCTAAAACAAAGTTTACAACAAAAGCTACTTCAAAAGCTGTCACCACTACAAATACAGGTGATTAAATTGTTGGAAATACCAACAGCGCAATTGGAGCAACGCATTAAGAAAGAGCTGGAAGAAAATCCGATTCTGGAACTGGATAGAGAACAAGCTGATCCGGATAAAGATGAAACGGATAATACACCAGAGCAGGAGGTAGAGCGTGATGAGCTTTCGATTGATGAATACATCAATAACGAAGATATACCAGCTTATAAACTACAAGCACGAAATTTTTCCAAAGATGATAAGCACGAAGACATCCCTTTCTCTAATGGTGCTTCTTTTCACGAACATTTAATTTCGCAACTTGGCTTACGCATACTAACTGATAGGCAACGTAACATTGCCGAGTACATTATTGGTAACGTTGATGAGGATGGCTATTTACGTCGCGAGATTGATGAGATTATAGATGATCTTGCCTTTGCGCAAAACATAGAAGTTGATGAACGAGAGGCTTTAGATGTTCTCGATATTGTGCAGGATTTTGACCCTGCAGGTGTTGCTGCGCGTGATCTACAAGAATGTTTACTGCTTCAAATACAGCGTAAAGATCGCTCGTTCCCAGATACAGAAAACGCTTTTCAAGTATTAAAAAACCATTTCGAAGAGTTTACTCGTAAACACTACGATAAAATAACAAAAAGGCTTCATATTGATGAAGAAGAGTTAAAAGATGCATTGGGAGAGATACTAAAACTAAACCCAAAACCGGGTAGCTCATACAGCAACCCAATGAGTAAAACAGTACAGCACATCATACCTGACTTTTTACTCGACATAGAAGATGATCAGTTTCAGCTAACGCTAAACACCAGAAATGTACCAGAATTGCGCATCAGCAATACCTATTCTGATATGCTTCAGGATTACAGCGCCAACAAAAAAAACCAGTCGCAAGATAAAAAAGATGCGGTGATGTTTGTGAAGCAGAAACTAGATTCGGCCAAGTGGTTTATCGACGCCATCAGACAACGCCAAAATACATTAATGACGGTGATGAATTCCATATTGGAATATCAGCGTGCATACTTTATGGAAGGTGATGAAATAAAGCTTCGCCCCATGATACTCAAGGATATAGCCGAGTTAACCAATTTAGATATCTCAACCATCTCACGGGTTTCTAATAGCAAATACATTCAAACACATTTTGGTATCTTTCCATTAAAGTATTTCTTCTCTGAAGGCATGCAAACCGACAGTGGCGAAGAAGTAAGTACACGTGAGATTAAAAAGATATTAGAAGAATGCATTTCAAATGAGGATAAGCGAAAGCCATTAACTGATGATAAGCTAGCCGTAATCTTAAAAGAAAAATCGTATAACATTGCTCGACGAACAGTAGCAAAGTATCGCGAACAGTTAAACATTCCTGTAGCACGGTTAAGAAAAGAATTATAAACACAAGCCGGTTCAATATACCGGCTTTTTAATGCATACACAATGAGCGTGTTCTCAAAGGTCCTTTCAACACTATTTCATCCATTACTCATTCCAACTATTGGGCTTTTTTTAATATTTAACTTGGGAGGCCACTTTGCGTACTTACCCTTTGAGCACAAACGAGCCGTATACATCATCGTACTACTTAGCACTTGCGCCTTACCGCTAACGCTTATTCCGCTATTTCTACTTACGGGTATCATAAAAAGTGTGTACATGAGAGAACGCAAAGAGCGTATATTTCCCACCTTAGCTACAGGAGGTTTTTACTTATTGGGTTATTTCTTTCTGAGCAAAATAGAAATTGTTCCTGCTTTTATTCAAGCCTTTATGTTGGCAACAATAGTTACTATTTGCATCGCTTTAGCCATTACTTTCTTCTGGAAAATAAGTATGCACATGATCGGTATTGGTGGCTTAACTGGTGCTTTGCTGGCCTTATCTCTTCGCTTCGACTTGGATATTTGGATTGCCTTCTCGTGCGTACTTCTCATTTCAGGCTTACTAGGTAGTAGTCGGTTGTACTTAAAGGCTCATACACCATTACAAGTACATGCAGGCTTTGCTTTAGGTAGCAGTATTGTTTTCTTCGGAGTTCTTGTATAAGGATTGTTATTAACTTTAAACCTGAATTCGACGTAAAATCTTGAACTTAGATTTTAAAATATAATACCAGATCTTTCATCTGTTTGGCCTTTTTGGCCATCTCTTTAGAGCTGGTAGCCAATTCTTCAGATGCTGCTTTATTCTGCTGAATAACAGCATTCAAATCAACAATTGCAGCATTAACATCATTAACGCCCTCTGTTTGAATAATACCAGATTCTGATATCTTATAAATTATTTGGGCCGTATTTTTAATCTGTGGTTTAAGCGTACTGGATAATTTTTCCGACTCCATTATAATATTAGTACTGCTTTGAGTAATACCCGATATTTCATCAGCGGCATTTTTACTAAGTTCTGCTAGTTTACGCACTTCCCCAGCAACAACTGCAAATCCTCGTCCGTATTCTCCAGCGCGGGCGGCCTCAACGGTTGCATTAAGAGCCAGAATATTGGTTTGCATGGCAATATCATTAATAATCGAAATCTTTTCAGTTATTTCGCTCATCGATATAATACCTCTTTGTGTTGATTCAGACATTAATTCCATGCTACTGGTAATAGCTCCAGAAATCTCTTGTGCATTATCTGAGTAAGTAGTATTTTGCTCAATATTGAAGGTCATCTTTTGCATGCAGTCATTAACCTTATATGCAGTTTGCGCCTGCACCCCAGCGCCTTCTGTTAGCTGATTCACGCCAGAACTAATAAACTGACTTTCGGAAGAAATCTCTTCGGAAGCAACATTAATGTGATTGATTACTTCTCTCATTTTTTCTACCATCTGCGTTAAAGCCATTGCAACCTCACCAATTTCATCATTTGATTCGATAATGAGGTTATTCTTTAAGTTACCTTCAGATATTTTTTGAGAGAATTGTTTAATCTCAGCAATAGTTTTTATGAATGTTATTTTTCCAATATAGAATGATATTAATCCAACTCCAATACCAGCAAAAATGCACAAAAAGGTAAACACAAAACTATGTGTAACTGATTTAAAATCAACAAAAAATGGCGTTATGAGCCGAAACATGACTCCCATAACAACTCCAAAAACAGTAGAATAAATCAGATAAGCTCTTATTTTACTTTTCCCCATATAACATGACAAAACTATGGCATTCACCTACGCCTTGTGCAAAGGTAGTGCGACATATTAAACAAAGTGTTTCTAACAATCGAGATTCAGGTAAAACCTAATGCAACAAAACTAAATTTATACTTAACTAGCAGACTCAAAAAAAGCCACCTAAAAAAGGTGGCTTAATATTTTTTGAAAAGATAACTGATTACTCAGCAGCAGGCTCTTCACTTGCTTCTTCAGCAGCCTCAGGCGCCTCTTCTTCTCCAGCAGCTTCAGCAGCAGCAGCTTTGGCAGCAGCCTCAGCTTCAGCAGCTAAATCAGCTTTTGCTTTAGCAATCGCTTCAGCTCTTTCTGTATTTACTTTTGCTTCTTGCTCTAAACGCTCTTTATCAGCACTTGCTTTAACACCAGCTAGTTCATCTTTCTTAGCTTGAACTTGACCTTCTTTGTTTGTTAACCAAGCCGTGAAACGCTTTTCAGCTTCAGCCTCATCAAAAGCACCTTTTTTAACACCTTCCAATAAGTGCTTCTTCATCATAACACCTTTATACGAAAGAATCGCACGTGCAGTGTCAGTTGGTTGAGCACCATCGTTAAGCCATGTTAGGGCTTTATCAAAGTTTAAGTTGATTGTAGCAGGATTAGTGTTTGGGTTATAAGACCCAATACGCTCAATGTATTTACCATCACGTGGTGATCTGCTATCTGCTACTACAATGTGGTAGTATGCATACCTTTTACGTCCATGACGTGCCAGTCTAATTTTTACAGGCATAGTATTTCGTTTTATTAATTAAACAATTGCAAAAACTCGTTTTGCGGGTGCGAAGATAATGCTTTAATTTCATCATTCAAAACATTAACTTTAGTTTAGCTTGATACAACTGTTTAATTATTAGAGCTCTAATTAAACAACTCAAGTAGAAGACCACTTCCATTAACTGTTTACTTTTTAAGTTTTCGAATTCAACAAAAAATACACGACTAAATCGCAACATATCAGAGACATACGCATTCTTATGATTTCTTAACGAATTAACAAATCAGGCCTTCGCCTTTCATCTGATAAATCATTAACTTCGTCGGCCAGCCGCAGGCAATAGCATAAATTTGAAAATCCTGATACTGAGATGTTTTTAATATTCGATACTGAAACCACTGGTTTACCTAAAAAATGGAAAGCGCCTTTAACAGATTTCGACAACTGGCCGAGAATGGTGCAGTTGGCATGGCAATGTCATGACGAAAAGGGAAATTTTCTATTTGCAAAAAACCATGTGATTACACCCGATGGCTATACCATACCAGATGATGTAGTTGCTGTTCATGGTATCACCACAGAAATAGCTCACGAAAAGGGTATATCATTAAAAGAGGCCCTTCTTGACTTTATTGAAGACGTTAAGCAAGCCAAATTTATCATTGGTCATAATGTCGAATTCGACATCAATATCGTTGGGAGCGAACTACTGCGTTGCGAAATGGAGGAGATAATGACTACCTCTCCTCGCCTATGTACCAAAATCGAAAGTACTGAGTATTGTGCTATCCGAAATAAAAGTGGCGGTCTCAAATCACCAACATTAACAGAGCTACACGTTAAACTCTTTAGCATCCCTTTTCCCGAAGCACACAATGCGGCGGCAGATGTGGAAGCTACTTCACGATGTTTTCTAGAGCTTGTTCGAGTAGGTGGAGTGAGTGGCCAAACACTAAAAATGTCGCCCGCTCAAATTGAGTCTTTCAAGCAAAACAACCCACTTATCATTCAACCTGTGGGTATTGAGTTTGAATCCTTCAAAGTAAGTACGTCCTTCGATACCATTTCCATTGAAGAAGAAGAACGAAAAATACAAGAAGCGGCAGCAAATATTGAGCTACAGCCCTTTGTACACCTACATGTGCACTCGCAATATTCAATACTTGATGGTGCAGCTAAAACATCGGCTATTGCCGCCAAGGCAAAGGCTGATGGTATGCCAGCTGTAGCGCTTACTGATCATGGGAGTATGTTTGGTAGTAAAGAGTTTCACGTCTCCTGCAGCAAAGAAGGCATCAAACCCATTATCGGCGTTGAAGCTTATGTTGCTAAGCGCGGCCACTTGCGTAAAGACGACAAAACAGATGCTTCTGGTCATCATCTCATTATATTGGCCAAGAACTACAAAGGTTACCAAAACCTTCTAAAACTGACATCTATAGCGCATACCAGCGGTATGTATTACAAACCTCGTATTGACAAGGAGCTACTTGAACAATACAGCGAAGGTTTAATAATAAGTAGTGCTTGTCTTGGTGGTGAGGTTGCTCAACACATTATGGCTGGTAATTTTAGTAAAGCTAAAGAGACAATACTTTGGTATAAGTCAGTGTTTGGCGATGA
>Ga0193951_1000913_pt1 | contig 13152 bp, 13 predicted proteins | sample BB_2_MG_FD_140370 | JGI IMG/M metagenome (GOLD analysis project Ga0193951, IMG submission 140370) | Microbial mat bacterial communities from the Broadkill River, Lewes, Delaware, United States - BB_2_MG | ecosystem: Environmental > Aquatic > Freshwater > River > Microbial mats | place: USA... | reverse complement strand
CTTATTTGTATGTCTGCAAGCATTATCATGAAAAGCTTTGGGTTTATTGCCAAAGAATGTCAAATCATTCAGATTTAAGCTTTACAGATGAGGAAGTTATCACAATCTATATGTTTGGAATTATTGATGGTAAAACAGATATTTCCAGGATTTACAAGTACACCGACCGCCATTTATGGGCTTGGTTTCCTAAATTACCCAGTTATGAGGCTTATGTTCAAAGGCTAAATAAGGTTTCAGAAGCCTTCGCTCCTTTATTAGAAATGATCATTTTACAAAGCTTGAAACAAGGGGCTTTTAAAAATGACACGGCTTGGATAATGGGCTCTTTTCCTGTTGCACTAGCTAAACAAGGACACCGTTTTAATGCAAAAGTTGCCCTGATATAGCAAGTACAGGTTATTGCTCATCAAAGAATTTATATTTTTATGGTGTTCGTGTGCATATTGTTGGATGTTCTCAACCTAGAACATTGCCTTACCCAGAGTACATTGGTGTAATCGGTGCAAATATGCATTATGCATGATGCAAAAGCTTTTGAACAAATTAGCTATGAGCTTTTTGATAATGATTTTTATGGTGATAAAGCATTTAAACTTTCTAACAAAACAGAGTAAAAATTATATTATAAACAATAACTTACAATGTTTATCCCTATAAAAAAGAAAAGGGGGGAAAAATGTTTAGATGCGGCTGAAAAGCTCTATTCCACTGCTGGTCTCATGGTTCATATTTTTGGACGGCTTGCAGCAGCTATATTTTTTTGGAGCTTTTTAAGAATTAGCTCTTAACTCACATTTAAATAACAATACAAGCCCCCAACCAATCCCTTCTTGTACTTTGACTCTTATTTCAAATAAGCCATTGCTCATTGATGTAATATGAGGTGCGCCAAAATTTGCCCCATACTTTTCCATAAGCTCCAGTAATTTAATCATCTGAGTTTGAATTTTTTCCATGTGTATTTCTATGGTTTTATAGAAATACACATTAGGGCAGCATAGCATAATCATGCTATCACTTTCATAAGCATGTACAAGCAGTAACTCAAAAGTGTGAAAAAGATAATAAAATAGTTTCACCTATTGCCTTACTTTTCTAATTATAACCCAATTGGGAGCTATCAGGGAGTATTTAAATTAAAACTAAAAAATATTTTTTTAATATCATGGGTATTGCAAAAATCATTTAGAAGTAGGTGAATTGAATAATGATCTTTTAATAAAAATATTATATTTTTCAGAATCATATAAAAATCATTCTTAATTTTAATCGCTCAATACTTAATTGAGAGCTATTCCATTGTTTTTTTAAAATTATTTACATTCTTTGTTTGTAATACGATTAAAATTTATTATATGATGTTAGTCATGCATTTTTAAATGTCATTTTTAAAATGCATTTACTTAAAATGATTTTTTTAAGTGGACATTAAGGTATTCATAATTTTAGATAAAAATTTTTTCTCAACTCTTAGGAAAAATAAAAAAGCTTAGAAGTATTCAATAATTTTTTATTGTGTACATACTTTCAATGCTATTTACATAAAATTAATTATTAATACTTAGCTGTCGCTTAAGTGATCCCTCTGATCCCTCTTTTATTTAATTTTGTACTTGGATAGAGCAGAAGGTCGCTTAGTCACGAAATAAATAATTAACACCTAATATTACAGCGAGGTACATATTTATGATTGTTTATAAAAATAAACGAATAATCACTGCATTTATAACAAACTTGGTATTTTTATTTCCCATTAGTCTTTTAGCCAGTGAGGCGGATAGTTGTAATTATCCACTGACATCTGTTGCAGCAGAACTTGATAATGACATTGTTTTTTTACCCAGTCAGGAAAATTCGCAAAAACAATTTATGGCACTTGAAAGTAACCTATCTCCTACAACGCCAGAGTTCAAAGATGGTCGAATTGGTATGACGGTTCATTTTAATGCACAAGAAACAATTGCAGATCTGCCCATTAGTTTTTGTATGGATATTGGTTCTACATGTGAATTACTACCAGTATGGGATAGTAAAAAACAAGACTATACAGACTACATAGAGATAGAGCAGATTGTAGATGATGGAACAAGCAATGCTTATATTGAATTAGGTATTTTACCTAATTTAGCCGAAAAGGTACGTCCTGATGCTGCCACACCGCTCGAAGTGACTATTCGTGGCTCACTTGCTTGTTCAACGAATCTTGATCGCTTAGGTGTAGAGCTGGTGAAGGTTCCAGTCGTTGATCTAAGTAGTACAGAGATAAAAGGGAGAGCAAGCAGCAAGAATACGAAAGAAACCAAAACACCTACCAAGTATGGTTTGGGGGTCAAAGAAACATTTATTGACAAAAGATGGGGGGGAGACAAAGTTAGTGTTGGCTTGAAAATGACAGGTGCGCTTGATTTATATCGGGAAAAATCCAAAAAAACAAATTATAAATGGGAAAACTACTTTAATTCTAATGTAAGTGGTAAGGTTGATGTTAGTATTTTTAATCAACGTATTCAATTTTTAACTGCTAGCATTCTTCCAAAAAAACCATTAGGAAAGGAATTCGAAACCAGCCTGAAAATGATTTCCTTTGGTCGTACTTGGTTGGATAAGAAGCTTACAAAAGATAAGAAAACAGCAAAAGCTCGTGCTGCTCAAGCTCAGTTAAAATACGCGCTGAGCCTTGGTTATTCTGTCGTAAAAGAAACATCTAAATCATCTAGAATCATGGTGGGCCCAGTTCCAGTAAGAGTAAAAATTACAGCAAAGGGTGAACTTGGTATAAAAGGGGATATTATCACTGATATAGGTACCAGTAAATTAGCTCTTGGTATTAAGAAGGTAGGTCCTTACGTAAAACTTGGTGGCTCTACAAGTGTAGGTGTTCAGGGATTAATTTTTGGGGCAGGAGTCAAAGCAAGCTTAAACCTTGTTACCGAACAGGTAGGTGTAGATATTACCACAGCACTTCAAAGTCAAAAAATTCAGTTAAGTGGTTCATTTTGGAATAACGTAGAAGGATTGAAAGGAAATATTCAAATTTATACCACTCGGAAAAGAATAGGAAGAAAAACAAAGAAAAGAACAAAGACTATTTTTAGCTGGAGTAACCAATATAAAAATAACAGCACTATTGCTTCATGGAGTAATCGTGCAGTGACTCAAGCAGAGTAAATAACTGTAAATAGTGGCTCTATTCCATATTGTTCTGTAGGCAGTGGTTATAGAGCCATTATTACTTTTAAATCATTGATATAAAAATAAAAAATTATCAATTTAAAATTTCGGCATCACTCAAAAACTCGCCTTCCAGTGATTCAAAATTATACATTACCAATAGGAAAATAAGTTGCGCACGTTTAAATTAAAACAATGGCTGTTACTCAGTACTGCTTTATTATTTGGTTTAGGTGTGATGGTGGCTTTAATCGGATACGAGCAAGAAGCTAGCCCACCACCAGAAAAAATAATTATAAGTAAGCAGAAACCTGCTCCAACTATTATTGAAGAAAATAAAAATAATATATTAGCTAAAGAGAAATTTCTTGCACCATTGGAATTTAATTGGATAGCTGGAAAAAAACAGACCTATCAGTACTCTTTTCTTTCAAAAATAGAAACCAATACTAATTTATTCGAAGCATCTTCTGAAGCTTGGCAAACAGCAAATGCTGAACTAACAGGGGTTTTAAACGCACGTTTTTTTGAAGCACGCCCCGAAAAATTTTATGTTGGATTTCAACTCTCTCCTATTCAATTTTCTATTGCTAAACAACGCTTATCTCCATTAGAAAATCTATACTCTTCTTTTTTTATGGTTGCTTTTAGTAAAGATGGGCAACCTATAGAGTTTCATGTACCCCAAAAAATTCACGCTTCAGAAAAAAAATTAGTCACTGAAATTATTAATGGTATTCAACTTATTCTTCCCTCATCTGTCATTAAAAAGGAATGGGTAACGCGTGAAAATAATATAACTGGTGAATATACAGCTGAGCATACTTTGCAAGAAAATAAAATATCAAAGAAAAAAATAAGCTACCTAACAATATCTTCTTTTAGTGAGGAAGTTGATAATACAAAAACACTTGATTTTAAAGGAAATATTTTAACATCTCATACTGAGGGAATTATTTCTAAAAAACAAGCTTGGATAGAAAGTTTGGTGAGTAAAGAACACCTAGAGATTAATTCTCAACAGGGTAAGGTGGCTAAAATTACTTCTCAGATTAGTCTACATTTATCTGATGATCTCATTAACCCAGAATTAGCTATTTGGCAGGCTAATTCTGATCCTGATATCGTGATTGCTGGTTTTGCAAACAGTAGTGAAAATAATATAAGTGCCTGGGACGAATTAGAACAACAACAATTACGTGATAAATTTGCCAATGTAAAAATCAGTGACTTAACACGTCAAATTATTGATTTAAACTTGCAAGGCAAGTCTATACAAGAATTAATTCCACACTTAAAAGATTTAGAAAATTATTTATCTGTATATCCTGAATCTTCAGCGGATATTCCAGAATTACTTCATGAACCTAATTTATCAAAGGCAGCAACTGGGGGGATTATTAATGCCCTTGAAGTTGTTGGACACCATGAAGCTCAGCAAGCACTCACTGAAATTATGTTAGATGAAGCACCAACCAACCCCCAAGTATCCTATCAATCTCTGGTTGCCGCTGGAGGCATCAAAGAACCCATCCCAGATTTAATAAATGGCGTTTGGCATGTTAGTGAACAGGAAAATGAGCATATGGATATGGCACTACTCGCATTAGGAAGTGCAGGGGCTAATTTAGAAAAAACTGGGAATAGTGTTGATGCAGCCCAAATCCGTAATAATTTGGTTGAGAATTTACATAATGAAACTGAAGATAGTTACAAGCAAAAACTAATACTAGTGGCATTAAAAAATACTAAAAATACTGATTTATTTGAAACTGTGTCACCTTATTTAGAAGCTGAAAATGAAGAAGTGCGCGAAGCAGCTTATAGCGTATTGGAAAATTCTAATGATAATACTTCATTTAACAAATTGCTTGATAGTGTAGAGCAAGATGATTCACCAGCAGTACGCCAAACAGCAGTGAAAGCAATCTCTACACGTGAAGATAGTAGTTTAGCTACCGCAGCTATTAGCCAATATATTTCTCAAGAACCAGAGGCTGCAGTACGAAAAGAAATGATACAGTTTTTAGGTCAGCACAAGCTAGAAAGTCCTGAGATAGTTGATGCATTAAAACAACAACTTAGTGTGGAGACATCCACAGAAATGATAAAGGAGATATATACCGTATTATATGAAAAAACAGAAAAAAAACCCATTAACTTTAACAAGTTATAGTATCCACCCTAAAATTAGTGAATAAAACCCTAGAGAAACTATTTGTTATGTCCAAAATAATATTGAGGATTACTAAAAGGTTTGTTATGACCTTTTTTATTAGCCAATTATCATTTTCTGTATTTGCAGCAAATAAGATTGTTGTAATTGGCTCTGAGAACATGCATAAAGGACTGCTTGCCTCTTTTGATCTTGAGCACATTCCTACCAACCTTTCTTATACACTTCCCAATAATTATATTATTGAAGTTAAAAGTAATACAGCTCCCCTAGACGAGATAAGCCAACAAGAAGATGTACTGGCAATAGTCTGCCAGACGTCCAACGAGTGCGCTTTAGCACTTAAAGACAGTGCAGCAAAAGATTTACTGGTTATTTCAGCAACGGCCAGTTCAAGATTACTAGGCGATGCTGAAAATATATGGCGGATGGCACCTTCTAACACATTGCAAGCCAAAGCAATTTATAATGAAATTAAGACTGAAACAGCTCAAGAGCCTATTGCAATTATCTATGAACCTCAAGATTATGGCTTTGATTTATATGCCTCAATGATGGAGGAGGTTTTCTTTAACACCATTTTAGAAAATGATGGGCCTAAATTAGCGGGTGCCATTCCATTTCACATGAATGTTAACCTTGATGAAACCCAAAAATCTATCACAGCAGATAAAGCAATCGCTGCACTCCAAGATTTTTCAAAAATGGGTATCAAATCTGTAGCTTATTTTGGGTATCGTGATGGTTTTAATGCATTAACTGATGGAACTATGGGGGGAAACCCTAATGTAGTCAATCATTGGTATGTTGGAGATGGTGTAGCCATTCAACCAGATGAAAAGCCATTGAATTTAAGTGTATTCAAACCTTATTCCCCAAATATTGCTGGTGAAATTAATACCCCTGCTTACTATTATGCACATGATGCAGGCACACTTTTATCTAAAGCAATGACAAAAATGGGGACTACAACAGATCCTGATCGTAGCTTTTTTCTAGACACTGCAAAAACACTTGAGCTTTCCAATGAGGAAACAAAAACAGGTAAAAAAACCTTTAATACAGCAGATGAACATGGTGTTTTTAATGTGGATGTTTATGATAGTTTAGGAAATTTACAAACCAAACAAATAACTTTTACGAGATAGAGAACGAGAAGATATAAAATGAAAATTAGCTTAAAGCAAATGATTGCTTTTTTATTGTTATGGTTTATAACTATTTTTAACACAGCGTATGCAATGCCACCTCTTGCCCCAGTACTAGAACTTAATACAAGAGGTTTGGAAGTCACTGCAAAGTGGAATTATGCCAGTGATGCCACTGGATATAAATTATCCTATGCTCCTACAAATAATATAGCGAACGTAACAGTTGTTGATTTGGAGGAGCAGACCAATATTTCGAATATTTTACAAAATGGTGAGAGCCTTTTTATTGCTGTACAAGCTTATAACGAATATGGAGATAGCCCATTATCTAATATTGAACATTTTGCATTAAATAAGCGGGTATTACTGTTTACTGAAATGGTAGATGGTGAGTTAACCGAGGCAAGAAGAAAATTACAAAAAGCCATTAAAGAAGAATTCAATAGCAGCCCTGCAGCTGAACGTGTCAACCTTGAAGTTGTAGATGTACCAAATCATGAACATTTAGCTGATGTTTTTTATGGTCTTAGTAAAACTGATGAAAAAGTAGGGCTACGAGGGTATGTTGATGATCCAGATGTACTTGCCATCATTACAACATCAACCTCAATGGGGTTGGCTATAAGTGCCATAGAGCATGAGAACCCACCACTCATCATTACAGCAACCGCTACCTCAGAAATCCTTAAAGATAAAGATAATGTATTGCTTATGGCACCCTCTAATGACATACAAAGTACTAAAATACATCAAGAATTATCTTTGGATGCAAAAGAGAGTAATAATATGTACAAATATATTATTATCTTAGGAGATAACCCCGGCATTGCCATATATAGCTTTGACCTAAACAATCATTTATTAGCAACTTCTTATAGAGAAGAGCTTTCTATCTTGAGTAAAGGGGGCAAAAATAATATTGGAGAAGTAGAAAACTTTGCACAACTTGTTGGGACATTTCCTTATGATGGTAGTGAAAACAGCTTACAGTTAATTTCAAATATGATTACAACACTTGATGTAGACGGAGCTGTTTATATGGGGTTTCCTGAGCAATTCAACCCGCTTTATAATGTCCACCCTGAGATAAAATGGATTGTAGGTGATGGATCTTATGCACATGAAGATTTTGCAAGTGGGGATGTAAGAATGATGGTTTTTGGAGGTGCTGACCTTAATAATATTCAGCAAAACCTTGGTTATGATGCAGCCAATTTTTTAGAAAAAGTTGTTAACGCTTTGCCTGACTTTGAGCTTGAGCGTGACAAGCTTCTTCAAGAGGCTAAAGCTACTGAATATGATGGCCACACAGGAAGAAAAGGGATGTCTGTAAAAGAAAATGGCTCATATGATGTAGTAAGGGCAACTGCTGATAAATGGGAGTTAGTACAACACCCATAGCATCAAGTAATCAGCTATATTAATTTGGGATTAAAAAAATATTTTTTTATTTACCTAGTCTTTTTTCTTCTCCCCTATTTATAGGCTGGTAATGAGACAGGAAATCCAATAAAAAACTTATACCTTTCCTCGTTACAACACTTTGCATTGAATGTAGCCAAGAACGCTCTGCGGTAACTTTAAGTAAGATGACGCAGAGCATCAGGAACTGGATTCCTAAACAAAATTTGGGAACGAGATAAAATGTAGCATAGTTTTTTGTTGGGCTTCCTGTGTCATCACTAACCTACGTGGCTATTAACTATGTAATGCTTTCATTGCATAATGTGGATCACGTTGAAATATTGTTAATAATGCTGCGGCAGCACCTGTGGGACGGCGATGACCTTGTTCCCAGTTTTGATAAGTGCGTAAAGAAATTTCAATTAAATGAGCAACCCCTTCTTGTAATAGCCCTATTTTTTTACAAATATTTTTAATATCCAAGGCATTGTATGTAAAAGTATGAGAAGTTTGTTTTTCATTACGTACAATTTACCCCGCTTCTTGTACACTTTCAGTCAATTCATTAAATAGTGTATCATCCATTATAGTCACCTAAGTAGTTATATATTAATCAAAATTTAACGATTTTATTTAAGCTCTTGTTCTACCATTTTTTTCAATATGGTTAACTGCTCATTTGTTAAATTATCTTGTACATTTTTAGAGTAGGCAAGTAGCATTAAAATACATCTTGATAGTAGGGGAAAATGGCTTCCCCTATATAATTAAAAACCTTTTACCTTTCTTTCAAGCGTTTTTCCATTTCCTTCAGAACCCCTTGCATTGCAATCGTATGCATGGAATCAGGGCTATTTTCTGCCAACCATTTGAGCTTTACATAAATAGGTTCAGGTAAGCGTAAGTTATACAGCTTCACCACATCATTACGTAAAGATCCATCTTCCCAAGGCATCATTTCAGGTTTTACTTCTTCCTGACTGGCTTCTGCTCCCAGGATAAAATCTACTGAATCATCAGTGACTTCTTTTTTAGGTTTACGTTTTAATGGAGCTTTATTGACCATCAAATAATTCCTTATAAAGTGCTTTTATTTCTGTAATGGCTTTTTTATCTTTAGGTAAAAATTCTAAAACTGATTTACCTTCCCTGACACTCTTACGAAAGCTAATACGATCTTTTAAAGTTGTGTTTAAAGTGCATAGGTTTGGAAACTCGGTTAATAGCTCCATCGCCTCTTCTGCCTCTTTGACTGAGGGGTTAGTTGAAACACGATTAATCACAGTATAAGCTTTTAGCTCAAGATTAGAGGGGCTTGCCTCTTGCACTAACTCATCTAGTCGTTCTAATGACCACAGATCATATTGAGAAGCCTGAATAGGAGAGAGCATAATATCTGCAACCACCATTGCACTACGCAGCTCGACAGAATCCCGCCCCCCCGCATCAATAAAAATATCATCATACTTTTCTTCGAGTTTACGTACTTCCCGGATGAATGCTTTAATTGAATCCTTTTTAACAGAACGCTGTACACAAGTAATAGAAGGTTCTAATTCATTTTCATTACGAATTGCATTCCAGCCTGCAAGGCTACCTTGTGGATCGGTATCTAATAATAAGATATCCCGACCTGATAAAGCTCTTAATACAGCAAGATTACTTAACAAAGTACTCTTACCTACGCCGCCTTTTTCACCCCCAAATAATACAATCATAATGATCTTCCTTTCTCATAAAATGATTTCATATCATAGCATGAGATATCATATAATATCACTTCATATGGTATAGAATGATATCATATCATTCTATTTAGTATCATATGATATGATACCATATTAAAAAATAATGTTTTATATCAGGGAGATAAAAAATGTTTATATATTTTATAGCTAAAATACTAGCTTATCTAAATTGAAAACCACATTTTATACTTATTATAGAGAGAGAAATCATAAATTATCGGCGTATGTTTCTTATCTTAAAGGAGGGCATTATTTTTTACCATAAACCTTCAGGATTGGCAAAGCCAATTATTAACACAACATATAGAGATATTACGAGATGTAACATGGTTATGCCAATCACCCCGAGGAGTATTCCCCTTATCACCGTTATAAAAAGATGGGGATTATAGTTGGTGTGATTAAAGAAAACCCAGCGTATTAAGGTACATTTTTTATAGCATATCTCATGTAGGCTGGTGCTGACAACGGAAGCCCAGCATTAAGGTACAGTGGTTTTTTGTTGGGCTTCCTACGTCAGCACCAACCCCACTGCCATTAAGTTAAGGAAAAATTCATCTATACTTAAGGTTTATATTTGAGATATAGGAAAAACAATGAGTAAAAAAACAACTCACTGCTATAGAAAAAACTAGAACCTTAATTGAAGAAGAGTTTTTTAAAGAAAGACATCGAAAGAATGCAAAGGCATTTACGCACTCTAGAAACTTAGGGTTTAGTAAAATACTGCTATTTATTATGCGGAAGAGTATAAAAAGTGTGCAGCTAGGTCTTAATGAAATGGCACTAATATATGGAACTCAACCTGTTACTACAAGTGCTTTTACTCAAGCAAGGGCAAATTTATCATATACAGCTTTTATTGAACTTAATAAAAAATCAGTTGTTGATGCTATGTATAGTGATAATAAAATTAAACACTATAAAAATATGCGTGTTCTTGCAGTAGATGGTTCAAAAATAGCCCTACCAAAACACCCAAGCACACAACAAGAGTTTGGTGTAATTAATTATGCAAATCAACATAGTAAGATAGAAAATGACTATTGTAATGGAGTCGCTTCTATTCTCTATGACGTACTTAACCATATTGTTATAGATAGCCAATTAACTCATGCAAAAGCTTATGAAGGTAACCTAGCTATTGACCACCTCAATTATACAAAAGAGGGTGATTTATTAATATTTGATCGTAATTACCCTTCTTATATATTTATATCATATTTAATTTCTAAAAAACTAAACTTTGTCATTCGTTGCTCAAAGACATCATTTAAGCCAGCACGTAATATGTTGAAAGGATTAGGGTAATTTGATCAACAGGTGGTATTAACACCTCATCATAAAAAAACAAAAGAAGTTAAAGAAAAGCATTTACCTGAACAACTTAATGTTCGCTTTGTTCGAGTAAAATTAAAGACAGGTGAGTATGAAGTGCTCATTACTAACTTAATGAATAAAAAACGTTTTCCTCAAAGTGCATTTAAGTATATTTATTATATGAGATGGGGGATTGAGGGGTTATATGATATATTAAAAAACCGCCTTAATCTTGAAAACTTTATAGGAAAGATAGAGAATCTGTTTATCAAGATTTTTATGCTGCTGTTTACCTTACAGGTTTAGAATCAATACTCGCTCTAAATAGCAATAAAATACTTGCTAGAAAAAAATCTAAGTTTCCCCAAAAAGTTAATAGAGCAGCATCCTTCAATGCTATCAAAAACCAGTTATTTAAGCTTTTTTCACTAAAATATAAAAATTCAGATTTATATATTCGCATTAAACAACTGGAAGATTTATTTTTAACAACCCCTACTATTATTCGAGAAGGTCGCCACCCACCAAGAAGAAAACGCCGTTTTCGCTCTCGCTTAATTTTTACTAAAAGAGTACTGAAATATTGCTTTTAATCCTTAACTTAATGGCAGTGCAGCACCAACCTACGCTTGCTAAACAACTTAATAACACCATTAAACATGTTTATTCTTATATACGCATATAATATACACATATAAAAATTTATATTAAAATACTATTTTTTAATAAAAATTAATAATAAGTGTTTTTTTATATTTAGGAAGATATATGAATTGTATTTATATGCGCATACTTCAAATTATGCTGCTTTGGCTACTGGGTTTCTCCACCTCTTTTGCAGATGTTTACTGGAGAACGTTTGGTGGTGAGATTAAACGTGCTAATTTAGATGGCTCAAGCGTTGAGACCCTCTTTTCTGGCGCAGGGAATGTATGGAATATGGCTTATATGCCTAGTACCCCTGCTGCCACAGGTGCTTCTGTTAATTTATTAGGCACTGCCCCGCCTGTTTATTTTTCTAGAAAGTTAGCAGATTAGTAATCTGCTAAGGGAAAAGGGGTATTCCCCTTTTTCTCTATTTATAAGTCACAATTTAAATTTCTTGTAAGGTATGATGGGATAAAATAAAGCTATCTTAACTTTAAATAATAAAAAAAAGGGGACGCAACTAGGCTGTCGAAACCTCATTAAATATCAATAACAAATTTTCCCTATTTTTGGCTTAACTTGATAAAAAAATTCTCAACATTTTTAGTCATTTTATAAGGGATATTATCATCTTCCCACTTCTTTAAAGCCATATACTTAGTTGAGTTAAATATTTGAGTTATTTGTATTTCATCAAGCTTCCCACAAAGTGCAGGAATAAAAAACATACTAAGATTCATATCTGCTTGAGGATTACGCTCAAGTTGCAGCTTAAAACACCCAAACAGTGATTCAATAATGTCACTGATGACAGGTAGAGGAGAATCTGTTATTTTTTTTTTAAGGAAATATGATGTTTAAGCCAAATTAATTGACGTTGTTTAACAATGGAGTCTTTAGGTAGTTGTTCTAGTAATTGGTTACACTGGTTAAAACTAGTTTCAATCTAATCCATTATTTTTAGCACTTTCAGTGTATTGGAAATAGCATTGGCTATTTCAGCAAATTATATAATAAAAGGTTTAATTAAATAAAATTCAGGAAGAGATTCTTGAAGTTTTTGATAATATTTATTTTGTGTTTGCTAAAAAATATCTAGCATTTTCTCACTCCAACATCTATGGAGTGATCAATAATAGCAACCCAAGGCTGTTCTATGGGCTTTACCTTTTGTAGTTTCCCTAAACCTAAACGTAAACGTAATAACCAGTTAATAACTGAACTAAAATGTGGAACCCAACTGTTATATTGTATTTTTGAAAAATTGAATACACGCAAAATACGAGGAATACTTTGATAAGAAACAACACCTTGTAAGGCAAGTTGGACATATAAAGCACGTATTTTATTAAAGTTTAGAAAATGTTTTGCTAAAAAAGGTTTATATTTAGTTTTTTTTATTACATTGTTTTAATTCAGCAATTTGAGCTTTAAGCTCAGCTATTTTAACTTGATAACGGCGTTTTGTTTTTTTTAATTCTCGTACTTCTTCTGCTCGCTCAGACGCTTTTCTTCGCCATATGCTACGACT
>Ga0193951_1000912_pt1 | contig 13158 bp, 10 predicted proteins | sample BB_2_MG_FD_140370 | JGI IMG/M metagenome (GOLD analysis project Ga0193951, IMG submission 140370) | Microbial mat bacterial communities from the Broadkill River, Lewes, Delaware, United States - BB_2_MG | ecosystem: Environmental > Aquatic > Freshwater > River > Microbial mats | place: USA... | reverse complement strand
GTTCTATTGCCATTACAGCAAAAGTCAATTTTGTATTTTGAAAAAATGGCTGCTGTTCTAAAATCTTCAGCAACATATTGCCCAATTTCTTTTTGTGTGTGTTTTTGTAGTGTTTCCATAATTTTTATTTCGGATAAATTTATCCTATTTGTATTCAAATTTTTTTAGATCTTTAAAAAAGCGACACCAGATTTTATGTCTAACGCTAATTGCTCTAGGCTAGTGTTCTCTAACATGTGTTTAAGTTCCTCTCTAACGACTTTGAATTTATCATGTACAGGACAAGGATGGTTTTCATCGCAAGTATGCAAGCCTAAACCGCAACCTTTATAAATACCATCTCCATCAATAGCATAAACAATCTGCGATAGCTTAGTGGTTGCTATTTTAGCTTTATCAATTTCAAAACCACCGTGAGCACCTCTCACAGATTTTACAACATTATGCCTTACTAAAGCTTGTAGAATTTTGGCCGTAAAAGCCTGAGGAGAATCAATTTCTTCTGAAATTTCTTTGGGACTCACTCTCCTATTTTCAGAAGAATTTATAGCAATAAATATCGCTGCTTTAATCCCATACTCACATGCTTTTGAAAACATTTCGATTGTTATTTTGAATGACAAAAATACAATTATTTTCCATATAAGACAATATTGTCCTATATAAATTGCTTTTAAGAATATTTAAATTTATACCAAACTTTCTGCCATTCGCGCTGTAAGATAATAAACGTAACATCTTCAGATAACTTTACAACATCGCTACCCTCTAACGCTTTAATTTTGGTTTCGGATACATCTACAATATAAAGTAGATTTAAATAGTCTGAAAATTTAGAATTTATAAGATGATAAACGGTATCTTGAAGCACTAATTTTAAACTTGTTGGTAAAGTTTCTTCATCAAATTCTAAATCAATATTAGCGTAAAGCAGATCCTTATTGAGCTGAACAATAAGTTTATTATATAACTGTAACGTTTCTGATTCTACAATTAAATCTTCAAAATTTGATGGTAAATTCATTGGGCCTTAAACACGTCTAGTCATTAATTGTTCTCCAAATAATCGCAGAGACTGCTTTTTATCATTAGAAATATGAAGTGTTTCTAAAACATCAAAAGCTTTATTGGTATAGTTTTTTACTGCCTGTTGCGTAGCTTCCGCTGCACCAGAGGTATTAAATAACGTTTTAACTTTTTCTACTTTATCGGCATTAGACAGTTCTGACTGAGACATAAACGCTTGTAAATTCACACCATCGTCAGTAGAGCCTAACTCTAAAGTTTTTAGATATAAATACGTTTTTTTGTTTTCAATAATATCCCCACCAACCTGTTTGCCAAACGTTTCAGGATTGCCAAAGGCATCTAAATAATCATCTTGCAACTGAAAAGCAATGCCTAAAAGGCGTCCAAAATTATAAATAGCATTTTGATCCTCAATAGAAGCCTTAGCTACAATAGCACCCATTTGCATAGCTGCACCAACTAAAACAGCTGTTTTATATTCAATCATTTTAAGATATTCGGCAATTGTAACATCTCCACGTGTTTCAAAATCGATATCATATTGTTGCCCTTCACACACCTCTAAGGCAGTTTTACTAAATAGCTTTGCTAAATTTTGAAAGGTCTCGGCATCATAATTTTCAAACAACTGATACGCCATAATTAACATAGCATCACCAGAGAGGATTCCGGTATTCAAATCCCATTTTTCATGAACGGTTTGTTTTCCTCGTCTTAGTGGAGCATCGTCCATAATATCATCATGTACTAAAGAAAAATTATGAAATACTTCTATAGATAAAGCGGCATCCAAAGCGTTTTCCATAGTTTCTCCAAAGACCTCAGCTGCCATTAATGTTAAAATAGGTCGTAATCGTTTTCCGCCCAATTCTAAAATATAATTAACAGGATTATATAAATTTTTAGGCTCTCTGTCTACTGTAAAACTTTCCAAATACTTTAGAAAGGACTTTTGGTACTTATCAATTTGTTGCATAAGACAAAAATAATGTATTAAACATATTTTAAACTAATGTTATCGGTGTTAAAAAATGATTAAAACTTTGGAAACTTTTTTGGTTTTTAAAGTTTCCCGTCGTAGTTTTGCCCTCGTTAATGCGACAATCAAATCGCGAAGTACCAAAAATGAGAGATAAGATTATAATAAAATCTACTGAACTATTCCTAAACCTAGGGTTTAAGAGTGTCACCATGGATGATATTGCAAATGAAATGGGTATTTCTAAAAAAACCATTTACCAACATTTTCAAAATAAGACCAAATTAGTAGAAGCCACTGCTATGCATGTTTTTGAAAAGATTTCAAATGGTATAGATTGTATTTGCAATCTCAACCAAAATCCGATAGAAGAAATTTATGAGATTAAACGATTTGTAATATTGAATCTAAAAGACGAAAAATCGTCACCTCAGTACCAGCTTCAAAAGTACTATCCAAAAATCTATGCCTCTTTAAAAGAGAAACAATTTGAAAAAATGATTAATTGCGTTACGCGCAATTTGGAACGAGGTGTGAGTTTGCAACTTTACAGAGATACTATAGATGTAGATTTTATAGCACGTATGTACTTTAATGGTATGCTTTCTTTAAAAGATCAGGATATTTTTCCACGCGATAGATATACTATGCAAGACCTCATGAATAATTATATAGAATACCACGTAAGAGGTATTTGCTCAACCAAAGGATTAGAAACACTAACACAATTAAATTCCAACCACGAATAACCTATGAAAAAAACACTAACGCTAATAATAGGTTTTATTATTTTCCAAACTGGCTTTGCCCAAGAGCAACCTACTCGTCTGTCGTTGCAAGAAGCTATCGATTACGCCTTAGAGAATAATAGATCTGCGATAAATGCTGCTAGAGATATTGATGCAGCCGAAAAGCAAAAATGGGAAACCACAGCAACAGGTTTACCACAAATTGATGCCAATATCAACTATACAAATAACATTAAACAACAGTTTGATGCTATTGATTTTGACCAAGATGGTGTGGTAGACTTTGGTGCCAAACAAGCTATGAATCCATCAATAACCTTAAATCAGTTACTTTTTGATGGTTCTTATATTGTAGGCTTACAATCTGCAAAAGTATTTTTAGAAATCTCTGAAAATGCTAAAACCAAAACAGACTTAGAAGTTAGGAAAGCTGTTATCGATGCTTATGGCAATGTACTATTGGCCAATGAAAGTGTTGAGATTTTAAAACGAAACGTAGCGGTGTTAGAAAAAAATCTTTTTGAAACCGAAAAAATCTTTCAAAACGGGTTGGAAGAAGAAGAAAGTGTAGAGCAATTACAAATTACATTGTCTGGTTTAAAAAGTAATTTAAATAGAACAGAACGTCTTCAACATATCGCTCTCCAAATGTTAAATATTAATTTGGGTATTGATGTGTATAATGACACCATTTTAACAGATACATTAGAAACCTTAACCGACAAAAATATTAATCTCAACATTCTTAATACAGAAACTAATGTAGAGAATAATATAGATTATAAAATTGCAAACAACGATAAAGTTTCTAAAGAACTGCTTGTAAAGCTTGAACAAAGTAAAGCACTCCCAACCTTAAGTGCTTATATTAATAGTGCCTATGTTGGTAACAGTAACGAGTTTAGCTATTTTGATAAAGATCAACGCTGGATAGGAACCTCGGCATTTGGTGTTACTCTAAGCATTCCAATATTTAGTTCTGGTATGCGAAGTGCCTCTACACAACGTGCAAAAATCAATCTTGAAAAAGCCAAAACGGATTTAACAGAAACAGAACAACGCATTAAACTTGAAATTGCATCTGCTAAAAGCGATTATCAATTTGCTATTGAAGATTACGATAATAAAAAACAAAATTTATCGCTTGCAGAACGTATAGAAACCAAAAACCAGACCAAATTTTTTGAAGGTATAGGCTCTAGTTTCGAACTTAGACAAGCACAAACGCAACTCTATTCTGCACAACAAGAATTACTGCAAGCAATGCTAGATGTTATAAACTCTAAAGCTGCTTTAGAAACCGTATTAAACACACCAATCAAATAATTAAAAAAATCACTATTTAAAATGAAATATATATTCTCTCTATTCATACTTACACTACTTACAGTGTCTTGCTCTGGCGAAAAGAAAAACTCTGTAGAAAACATCATTGAAACCGGCAATCTTGAAACCTTAAGAACAAAAAGAGGAGAGCTTGTAGGAGAACAGCAAGCCATAAACGACAAGATTAAGCTTTTAGATGAAAAGATTAAAACACTAGACACCGTTCAGCATGTTCCTTTAATTACAACGATTAAAACCCAACCTGAAGTATTTAATCATGTGTTAGAATTACAAGGAAATGTTACCACCAAAGACCTTTTAACGATTACACCAGAGTACAGCGGTATTTTAACTAATGTGTATGTCAAAGAAGGCCAGAAAGTAACTAAAGGACAAACACTAGCAAAGATTGATGACGGTGGCTTAAGTCAGCAATTATCGCAATTAAAAATCCAGGCCGAATTAGCTAAGACAACTTACGAGCGTCAACAACGTTTGTGGGAGCAAAATATTGGTAGTGAAATTCAGTTTTTACAATCAAAATCAACTTACCAATCACAAGAAGAAGCGGTTAATCAATTAAAGCAACAAATTGCTAAAACAACGGTTAAAGCTCCTTTTTCTGGTACTATAGATGATATCATTACAGAACAAGGATCTGTAGTGGCTGCAGGGCAATCTCCACTTATGCGTATTGTTAATTTAGACAATATGTATATTGAAACAGAAGTTCCAGAACGTTACGTTTCGGATGTAACAAAAGGTAAAAATGTTAGTGTAAATATTCCGGTATTAGGAAAAACGATAGAAACAAAAATACGTCAAGCAGGTGATTTTATAAATCCAGCAAACCGAACATTTAAGATTGAAGTTAAAATACCTAATAAAGATAAATCTATTAAGCCTAACCTATCTGCTCGACTAAAAATTAACGATTACACCAATGATAATGCCATATTAATTCCACAAAGTGTGGTTTCTGAAAACTCAGAAGGAGCACAATATGTTTATGTCGTTTCAGACAAAAATGCGCGCGATATTGGTACTGCGGAACGTGTTATTATTAAAACGGGAAAAACACAAGGCGATATTATTGAAGTTTTAGAAGGACTTAAAGATGGTGCAGAGATTATTAAAGAAGGAGCAAGAAGCGTACGAGACGGGCAGTCTGTACAAGTCCTTAACATAGACGAAAAGAATTAAGAGTATATGCCAATTGGCGCTTAATCATCAAAACATCAACCAATAATTCTAACGTCTAAAACATTAAGACAAATGACTAAAAACAACAAAAAAAACACCGAAAAGGAATTTGGATGGTCATCGTGGGCAATTAATAATAAAACCACAATGTATGTGCTTATTGCTGTCTTTTTCTACTTAGGTATTTCGGCTTTTTTCGACATGCCAAGAGAATCTTTTCCAGAGGTTAATGAGACCAAAATATACGTCAGCACCATCTATCCTGGAAATACGGCTGAGGATATCGAAAAATTAATTACAGATCCTGTTGAAGACCGCTTAAAAACAGTTAGTAATCTTGTAGAAATTACATCAACATCGCAAGAAGATTATTCTATGGTTATCATAGAATTTGATGAGAATATTACAGTAGAGGAAGCTAAACAAAAAGTTAAAGACGAAATTGATTCAGAAACTGCCAGTGAAGATTGGCCAACCTTTAACGGCGCAAAAGTAGAACCTGATGTTTTTGAATTGAGCCTCTCTGAAGAAATGCCTATCCTTAACATTAATATTTCGGGTGATTACCCAATTGAAAAATTAAAGGATTATGCCGAATATCTTCAAGATGAAATTGAAGATCTACAAGAAATTAAAAAGGCAGACATTAGAGGTGCCCAAGAAAAAGAGGTAGAAGTAGCTGTTGATATTTATAAAATGATGGCGGCCAAAGTCACATTTAATGATATTCTTGGTGCTATCGGTAACGGAAATATTACACAATCGGCTGGTAACCTAAAAGCCAGTGGGCAAAGACGAACTATAAGAATTATTGGTGAAATTGAAACCCCTTCGGAGCTCGAAAATTTTGTGGTAAAATCAGAAAACAACAATTCAATTTATTTAAAAGATGTGGCTTCAGTATCTTTTAAAGAAGAGGACAAAACCACGTATGCTAGAAAATCTGGAAAACCAGTAGTTATGCTAGATGTAAAAAAGCGTGCTGGGAAAAACATGGTAGCTGCTGCAGAACAAATTCAAGTTATTGTACAAGACGCTGTTGAAAATGAATTTCCACAAGATGTTGAAGTATCTATAACCAATGACCAATCCTCTGTGACTATTGGACAGGTAGATGACTTAGTCAATAATATCATTTTTGGAGTCATTTTGGTAGTAACCGTATTAATGTTCTTCTTAGGTTTTAAAAACGCCTTATTTGTTGGCTTTGCCATACCAATGTCAATGTTTATGTCGCTTATGATTTTAGGCATGATTGGCTATAGTTTAAATACTATGGTACTTTTTGGACTTATCATGGGACTTGGGATGCTTGTAGATAATGGTATTGTGGTGGTTGAAAACGTATATCGTCTTATGGAAGATGAAGGCATGGGTCGTATTGAAGCCGCTAAGAAAGGAATTGGAGAAATTGCATTTCCTATTATTATTTCTACAGCCACAACGGTTGCAGCCTTTGTACCGTTAGGACTTTGGCCAGGAATTATGGGAGAATTCATGAAAATTCTACCAATAACTCTCTCTATTGTATTAGGGTCATCACTAGCCGTTGCTATATTTTTTAATTCCGTATTAGTATCGCGCTATATGACCACTGAGGATAAGGATATGCCGTTGAAGCAAATTATTAAAATTTCTGCAATAACAGGCGGTCTAGGAATCTTAATTCTCGTCTTAGGAGGTCCTTACCGTGGTATGGGAACCATTATGGTGTTTACAGCGATTATGCTTTGGGCTTACCGACTTTTTATTAGAAGATGGGCTAACAAATTTCAAACCAAAGCCTTAGTGCGGTTAGAAAATTGGTACGAGCGTCGTTTACGAAATGCATTATCTAAAAAACAACCTTACATTTTAACCATCGGAACATTTGTATTGTTATTCGCTGCATTTATCGCTTTTGGTATTTCATTATCCTCACAGCGTACTAGTGTAGAATTTTTTCCAGATAATAAACCAAATCAAATTATTGTCTATATAGAATATCCTCAAGGTACCGCTATAGAAAAAACGAATGCGATCACCAAACAAATTGAGAAACGTGTCTATGAGGTTATCAATGCTGATCGTTTTATGGACAACGGCAGAAACTTTTTAGTAGAAAGTGCCGTATCTCAAGTGGGAGAAGGAGCAGGAAACCCACAAACAGACATGGGCTCTGGAGCAGAAATGCCACATAAAGCTAAGATTACGGCTTCAATGCGAGAATACAAGTATAGACGAGGAGAGGATAGTGAATTGCTACGTCAAAAAGTACAAGAAGCTCTTGTTGGTATTTATCCTGGTGTCTTAATCTCTGTAGAGAAAAATGCAGATGGACCTCCTGCAGGATCGCCAATTAATATTGAATTGCAAGGCAATGATTACAATGAATTAATTGCTACAGCAGAACAAATGCGTTCGTTTATCAATTCAAAAAACATTCCAGGTATTGACGAACTTAAAATCGATGTAAATAAAGATAAACCAACAATGTTGGTTGAAATTGACAGAAAAAAAGCAGGTGAATTAGGAGTGTCAGCCAAACAAATTGGTGATCAATTACGTAATTCTATTTTTGGATCTAAAGCTGGTATTTACAAAGAAGATGGTGATGACTTTGATATTTATGTGCGTTTTAATGAAGCGAATCGCTATGATAAAAGTGCGCTTTTTAATCAGAATATTACCTTTAGAGATAATACAGGTCAGATTAAAGAAATTCCGTTATCTACAGTAGCAAAACAAAAAAACAACTCTGGTTTTAGTGCTATAAAGCACAAGGATACCAAGCGTGTGGTTACAGTCTATTCAGCACTATCTCCTGGTTATACAGATGCAGGAGCCATAGTTGCTCAGATTCAAAATGAAATGAAAAGTTATGAAGGGCTGTCCCAAGATATTCATATTGATTATACAGGGCAGATTGAAGAACAAAACAAGCAAATGGCATTTTTAATGGGAGCCTTTTTTACAGGTCTTGGCTTAATTTTCTTCATTTTAATATTTCAATTTAACTCCATCTCCAAACCTACAATCATTATGATTGCTATTTTCTTGAGTTTTATTGGTGTCTTTGGTGGTATTGTAATTTCTGGTAGTGCCTTTGTAATTATGATGACCATGGTTGGTATTATTTCATTAGCGGGAATTGTAGTTAATAATGGTGTGGTACTCTTAGATTATGCTCAACTATTAATTGACCGTAAAAAGAATGAATTAAACCTCGCAGAAGATGATTATTTAAAAACCGAAGATCTTTTTGAAAGCATAGTTAAAGCTGGTAAAGCAAGATTAAGACCCGTATTATTAACTGCTATAACCACTATTTTAGGTTTAATTCCATTAGCTATTGGTCTAAATATTAACTTCTTTACACTATTTGCAGATTTTGATGCCAACATTTATATGGGAGGTGACAATGTGGTGTTTTGGGGTCCTTTAGCTTGGACCGTTATTTACGGTTTACTTGTCGCTACCTTTTTAACTTTAATTGTAGTACCAATACTATTCTTCTTAAGTGTGAAGCTTAAAATGTGGGGGCGAAGAAAACTAACCTCACAACCTTTAAGAACGTCTGAAGCTCATCTAAATCCTCAAATAGAAGAATCTTCTCAACTTGGTATTGAAGATTAACTAAAATCCATTTTTTAAATAGAAAAATCCGAAGTCTTTACTTCGGATTTTTTACTTTTGCAATTCTAATAAAAATCTATGTACAGAAGTCACAATTGTGGTGAATTAAGAGCATCACACAGCAATACAGAAGTTACACTTGCCGGTTGGGTTCAAGGTGTCCGAGATAAAGGTTTTATGATTTATGTAGATCTTCGCGATCGCTATGGAATCACCCAACTATATTTTGATGAAGAACGTACACCAAAAGCCATTATGGACAAGGCGTCAAAATTAGGACGCGAGTTTGTAATCCAAGTTAAAGGTAATGTAATTGAGCGTGCTTCAAAAAACCCTAATATACCAACTGGTGATATTGAAGTCGTTGTTTCAGAATTAACAATTTTAAACAGTTCTTTAGTGCCTCCTTTTACTATTGAAGACAAAACGGATGGAGGTGACGATTTACGCATGAAATATCGTTATATCGATATTCGCCGTAATCCTGTAAAAAATAGCTTAATTTTTAGAGCTAAAGTGGCTCAAGAAGTTAGAAACTTTTTATCCAAGGATGGATTTATTGAAGTTGAAACACCATATTTAATTAAATCTACACCAGAAGGAGCACGAGATTTTGTGGTCCCTTCTCGTATGAACGAAGGACAATTTTACGCTCTTCCACAATCACCACAAACCTTTAAGCAACTCTTAATGGTTGGTGGCATGGATAAATATTTTCAGATAGTAAAATGTTTTAGAGATGAAGATTTACGAGCAGACAGACAACCAGAATTCACACAGATAGATTGTGAAATGGCGTTTGTTGAGCAAGAAGATATACTTAACGTTTTTGAAGGCTTAACTCGTCATTTACTAAAAGAAGTTAATGGTGTTGAGGTTGACAAATTTCCAAGAATGCTATATGATGATGCCATGCGTTTATACGGAAACGACAAACCAGACATTAGATTTGGAATGGAGTTTGGCGAATTAAACGAGGTTACACAGCACAAAGATTTTGGTGTATTTAACTCAGCAGAATTAGTAGTTGGTATTGCTGTTCCTGGCGGAAATGCTTTTACACGAAAAGAAATAGACAACTTAATTAAGTGGGTAAAACGCCCGCAAGTTGGTGCCTTAGGCATGATTTATTCGCGCTGTAATGATGACGGCACGTTTAAATCTTCTGTAGATAAATTTTATGACCAAGACGATTTAGCTAAATGGGCTGAAATTACTGGAGCTAAGCCTGGAGATTTAGTTTGTGTATTATCTGGCGAGACCAATAAAGTAAGAGCTCAATTAAGCGCTCTACGTATGGAGTTAGCAGAACGTTTAGGCTTAAGAGATCCTAAAACATTTGCTCCATTGTGGGTTATTGATTTTCCTTTATTAGAATTAGATGAAGAGACTGGGCATTACCATGCGATGCACCATCCATTTACTTCACCAAAACCTGGACAATTAGAATTATTAGACACCAATCCTGGAGAAGTGAAAGCAAACGCCTACGATTTAGTGTTAAACGGAAATGAAATCGGAGGAGGTTCTATTAGAATACACGATAAAGCGACACAGGCTATAATGCTAAAACATTTAGGATTTTCTGAAGAGGAAGCTAGAGCGCAATTTGGATTTTTAATGGATGCTTTTGAATATGGAGCACCTCCACATGGTGGTTTAGCATTTGGTTTAGACCGATTAGTTGCAATCTTAGGTGGACAAGAAACCATTAGAGATTTTATCGCTTTTCCTAAGAACAACTCTGGACGTGATGTGATGATTGATGCTCCGGCACCCATCGATAACGAACAACTAAACGAGCTTAATTTAAAGCTTAATTTGAAACCATAATATACCAATTGGGATTTGCTTTCTCAAAATTGTATATTTGGTATATGAGTTTACATACGCAATAAAATAGATAGGTAGACCTGTTAGGTTGTGTATTTAGCATTGCTAAATACACAACCTAACAGGTCTTTTTTTTAAACGATGCCAACAAAATCATTCATAAGACAATTACTTTTATTGCGGTACAAATATATATCGCAAAAAAACTTTGTTTATATATTAAGTATTGCTGTTGGCTTATTAACTGGTGTTGCTGCGGTCACCTTAAAAAATATGACTTACGCCATTCAATCTGGTTTAGAAGAAGGGATCATATTTTCTAAAAATCAGCTCTATTTTATACTTCCTGTAATGGGTTTATTTCTCGTCTATCTTTTAGCAAAATATATGTTTAATAAAAGTATGACACCTTCTATTCCACCATATATAAAACGAGCTATACCATCATTACTTTATGCTTTACTAAGACAAAAAGGACTATTATCTTACAAGCTTATTTATCACCCTTTAATAATGGCCCCTATTACTGTGGGTTTTGGTGGATCTGTTGGATTATTAGGACCTGCGATAACTTCTGGTTCTTCACTAAGCTCCAACTTAAGTCGTATTTTGCACGTCGATAAAAAAACACGCACCTTGCTTATTGCTTGTGCTACTGCTGCAGCTGTGGCCTCTATGTTTAAATCACCTATTGCTGCTATAGTATTAGCTGTAGAAATTTTTAGTTTAGATCTTACATTTGCTTCGCTGCTTCCTTTATTAATTGCGTCTATATCTTCTGTTTTAACATCTTACTTTTTCTTGGGTGATGAATTACTGTTCAATTTCAATGTAACGGAAAAATTTAACCCAGGAGATACAGCTTTTTATATGATATTAGGTTTAGCAACAGGAATAGCCTCCATATATTTTACCAAAATGTATTTTGCCATATATGCGTTTTTTGATCGTTTTAAATCACGATTTACCAAGTTAATCGTTGGCGGTATCGCAATTGGTATAATGCTCTATTTTATTCCTCCTTTATATGGTGAAGGTTTAAGTTTTACTAAAGATCTATTTGAAGGTAATTACTTACATGCCTTAGGATCAAATCCCTTCGACAATTATGCAGATAATATTTGGATCGTTATCGTACTTCTTATTGGTTTCACCATATTTAAAGCCATTGCTATGACTACCACATTTGCCGCTGGTGGTATTGGTGGAGTTATTGTACCTACTATGGTGATGGGAAGCGCCCTAGGAAATGTAGTTGCCAAAATTATAAACAACATTGGGCTAGGACACCAAATATCTGAAGCCAACTTTACTTTAATTGGTATGGCAGGATTAATCGCTGGTGTTATACACGCACCATTAACCGCCATATTCTTAATCGCCGAAATTACCGGAGGATATATTCTCTTTTTACCCTTAATGATTACAGTAGCCATTTCATATATGATTACAAAAACTTATATGGAGCATACCATTTACACGCGAGAGTTAGCAGAGCGAGGCGATTTATTAACTCACGATAAAGATCAAACGGTTCTTACCGTCATGACCTTAGATTCTGTGATAGAGAAAGATTTTATAGCCTTACACCCTACAATGAGTCTTGGAGATATGCTAAAGCATGCTGTTTCAAAGTCGAGTAGAAACTTATTTCCTGTTACAGATTCTAAAGGCATGTTTGTGGGTATAATTCTTCTAGATGATATCCGCTCTGTAATGTTTGATCAAAGTTTATACGAATCAACAACCGTTGAAACCTTTATGCATCAAGCTCCAGATTATATTATATATGAAAAAGATGATATGCATAAGGTTATGAAAAAATTTCATACTTCAAAAGCATGGAATCTTCCAGTTATAAAAGACAATAAATACTACGGTTTTGTGTCTAAATCAAAGTTATTAACGGCATATCGTACCGAATTAATTAATTTTACATCCTAAAACTAGAATAGATTATAGATAAATTCAACACCATGAAACCCATAAAAATCATCACATTTATTGCCTTTTTAGCTTCGTTTACAAGTATCGTTTGTGGCTTAATTTTAGATCTTGATTACGATCAGAAACTAATAGGTTTTGGAGTGATGGGCTTATTTTTCATTGTTTTCCCTTTGTTTTCATACTATAGATGGAAAGATAAAGACGTGAAAGACTATATGCTCACTAAAGAAAATCTTGAGAAAATGCGTGATAATCAAGGACATTCAAAAAAATAACAGAATAACCTATAATTCAACAAAAAAATCATAAAACAGGAAACAATTTTTCACCAATGGATTTTTATTTTATCTTTGTACTTTAATTTTTATTTATATTATAATGACTGGAACAGTTAAATTTTTTAATGATTCAAAAGGATTTGGATTCATTACCAACGAAGAAACAGGAAAAGACATCTTCGTACATGTATCAAACCTT
>Ga0193951_1000909_pt1 | contig 13203 bp, 14 predicted proteins | sample BB_2_MG_FD_140370 | JGI IMG/M metagenome (GOLD analysis project Ga0193951, IMG submission 140370) | Microbial mat bacterial communities from the Broadkill River, Lewes, Delaware, United States - BB_2_MG | ecosystem: Environmental > Aquatic > Freshwater > River > Microbial mats | place: USA... | reverse complement strand
ACCGAAAGAAATCCTCCGATCATGATGGTCATTCCATCTTTAACTTTTGCTACTGCCTCTTCTATTGAGATTATCTTGTCCATTGAAAAAATTTTTACTGTTTTACTCCAACACCTCTGATTTAGATAAAATTAGAAGCTTTATACTTTATTTTCAAAAACAAAGATAACTGAATAATCGATTGATGAAAACGATTGCAAATATGTCTATTAAGACTGAATCTAAACATGACATCACTAGATTTCAACTTGCTTAAAATAATTCTAAATAGTCGTAAAAACGATCAATATTGAGTTAAAAACCCATAATCACGTGTGAATTTTTAAACATTTGGATTGGTTTTTATACTTTCTATGCAATTCACACGAAATATGAACCTGCTGCAAAACATACAATACAGAATCATTCTATACACATGTTATAGAACAGAACTACACAAACATAGTTTACTTGAATAGATTCCACACTTCCCCCCAAAAAAAAAAAAAAAAAAAATGAACGTGCTTAATATTTCAATTAATAAACTCATTTTTTCAAAAGGTATTTGAAGCATTATCAAATTGTTATTCAACATATTTTAAGAACACATAAGCTCTCCTAATTTCATTATTTTTAAAGCTCATTAAATCAACCTTAACACACAATAAACAACCTAACAACACGCTTATGTATCGAATCTTATTACTGGCTTTTATTGCCATCCAATCACTTTCAATTCGTAATTCTTTGGGGCAAACCGATCCTATTGTTAAGAAAATAATTGAACTTGGGAAAACTGATAATCGAAGCATGCACCATCTTGACATTCTTAGTAATCGCTTCGGTGGCAGGTTAATTGGTTCAAACGCATATGACAACTCCGCAGAATGGGTCGCAAGTAAATTTACAGAATGGGGTATGGAAGTTATTATGGATGAAGCAGGAAGTATTCCTGTAGGATTTAACCGCGGACCTTGGTTTGGAAGAATGCTAGGTGGCAATAACATGCATCTTCATTTTGCAACCCCGTCCTATACATCTGGAACAAAAGGAGTCCAAAAGGGACATGTTGTTTTAGAACCGAAAACTCAACGTCAGTTTGACCGCATGAAAGGTAAATTAAAAGGTGCCTGGGTTCTTATTGGTGGTGAAAACAAAGGATGGCCTATTGATTATTCTGAAGATGCCGAAGAAAAAAGAGCAAAAATTCGAATCGAAAATGCAGCAATTGAGAAGAAAAATGACAGCATTAGGAGAATTAACTGGAAAAATAGACATGGTAAACAAGAAGAACTTATTCCACTAAATGAAAAACCTGCATTATTCTACAAACAAATGGTAGATGCAGGCATTTTAGGCATTATTCAATCTGCTAAACTTCCTATTGTCGCAATGTACGATCGTAAAAATCTAATGCAAATGACATTCGAAACTTTATCAGAAATTCCTGACATTAAACTTAATGAACATCAATTCAAAATCATAGCTCAAATGACAAAAGAGAGACAACGATTTGCGCTTGAATTTGATATTCGCAACCACTTTAGAATGGGACCAGTTAAATATCACAATGTAATTGGAGTAATACGTGGAAGCAAATATCCTGATGAGTATGTAATAATGGGCGGACACTTAGATGCATTCGATATTGCAACAGGTGGCGTTGATAATGGTTCGGGAGTTAGCCCTGCAATGGAAGCTGCTCGTTTGATAATGAAAGCTGGAGGAAAACCTAAGCGAACCATTCTTGTTTGCCTTTGGGCTGGAGAAGAATTTGGCTTACTTGGCTCAAAAAGTTGGATAAAAAGAAATGAAGATAAACTTGGCAATATAGCTAACATGTTCAATCGCGACAGTGGTCCTACGGCAACAACAAGCCTAAGTGTAACAGAGGCAATGTGGAGCGACATGCAGAAAATATGCAAACCACTTAAAACTATTAATCCTGACATTCCATTTACACTTAAAAAACGCAAATCAATAAAACAACCTAAAAAAGCATGGGGCACTGATAGCGGTCCATTTGCTGTAGCAGGTGTACCTACTATGGAATTTGGGAAAACAGATCATTTTGGATATGATTTTAGCTATCGAGAAATTTGGCATACCGAAAGAGATCTTTACAATATGAGTATTGCTGAATATCAAAAACACTCATCAATAGTAACCGCAGTAGTAATATATGGAATAGCAAACCTTAATCACCTCCTTTCCCGCGAAGGATATTACACAAAGGAAGAAACAGATGAAAAATTAACTGATAAATCTCCCAAGAAGAATTCTCTAAAAAGATAAAATATTTAAATCCGTAAATAAAAAACACCACAGCTTGAAACAATGTTTCAGCTATGGTGTTTTTACTTCATATATATATTTCTCTAAGAATTATAAATCTTAACTTGCCTTAATCCTAGTACGAATAAACAGATTAGTTTAACAAACTCCATCACAACATACATTATATGAACTGAACTTTTTTCAGGTTGCATTCCTTGCATGATCAATTGTGCATGTTCATTCAATTCGGGCAATAAATAACCCGATTGCGCTACAATAAAAGTGAAAATGGTTAAAGCACTTACCACAACAACTCTGTCTGTGTAATGAATAAATACATACACAAGCATAATTGCTGTAAAAATACGCTCAACAAAATTTAGCGCTCCAAACACATGCATTCCTACATCCAATCCTGTCGGAACGTCTAATGATTCAGCACGAAATTTAATCCATGCTTCCATAAAACTAATGGCAAGTATAAATCCTACCCAGATAAACGTGATAACAAATCCGTATTTTATAAATCTACTCATATTACTCTTTTTATTTTGAATCATTAAAAATAGGAAAAGATAAATTAGCTCACTACTCTTTTTCCTCTAATCTTAAAAAATTCAAGCTGACTTGACATTAATTGACCGATAAGATTAAATTTGCACCAAAGAGTTCTTACACATGACAATCAAAAAACTATTATCAAAGATCACTCTAAAAAGTGATATACTCCATATTCTAATACTTGCAATTGCTTTTGCATTTGTCTACAGCACAATATTCGATAGTAAAATAGATACCAATGGAGACAATGCCGGATATTACATTTTAGCAAAATCTTTGGCAACAGGACAAGGGTATACCAACATACATCGCCCTGAATATCAAGCCGCAAATCATCTACCTCCGGGATATCCTGCTATTATAAGTACCGTTTTTCTCACAATTGGGTCTGATATCAACACCATAAAAATTGTAAATGGTGTTCTTTTCTTTTTAAGTCTGTTAACACTATTTTCCTTATTTAAAATTTTATCAGGCAATCGAAATCTCTCTTTTGTAATTACAATATTAACCTTACTAAACCCATACTTACTAAGGTTTTCAACCTTAATTATGAGCGAGATACCTTTTCTACTATTTTCATCGCTCACCTTATTGGTATTTATAAAACTTGACAAACAAAAAACTGCCTACAAAAACAAAAACTTTTACCTTTTCATAGTTCTTTTAGCAAGTTCATTTTATATCAGAACAGCAGGAATTGCATTAGTTTCTGGAGTTGTTTTAGCATTACTATTAGAGAAAAATTACAAACTTATTTTTGCCAGTATTTCTGGTTTCCTTATTCTAATCTTACCGTGGCAAATAAGAGGATACTTACTTGGTGGAAATTCGTATATAAATCAACTATTCCAAAAAAATCCATATCGTCCCGAAATGGGAAGAATGGATATCACCGATTGGTTCGAAAGATTTTTCCTTAACCTAAAGCGATACATTGTTCACGAAATTCCTAACGGCACATTTCCAAGAAATATAATTGATTACCAAAGTGAAATACAAGCCACAGATTGGATTATTGGTTTAGCACTAGTCTCAATAATGATTTTTGGAATATTGAAAATCAAAAAACACAAAGTTTTAATGATTGGTTATTTACTAGGTAGTTTTGGTATACTATTGCTTTGGCCAGAAGTATGGTATGGAGTAAGATTTCTATTACCTCTAATACCTTTCCTAATTCTTTTTGCAGGAATAGCAATGATCAAAATTCTTGAAAATCTGAAATGGAGTAATAAAAGAATAACAAATATTTCACCCTATATATTTCTTCTGATAATTGGATTCATTATATATCCACAACTAAAAATTACTAAAATAATGGCTGACTTGCCCTATCCAATGAATTACAATAACTATTTATTCATTGCAAAATGGGCTAAAACCAATACTCCTGAAGATGCAATAATATGCTGTCGAAAAGATCAGTTATTTTATCTTTTTTCGAACCGAAAGACAATGCGATATAAAAATACATTGGACAAAGAGGAATTAATTAAAAATCTAAACACTAAAAAAGTGAGCCATGTTGTTTTAGACCAATTGGGATTTTTATCAACTCCCAGATATTTATATCCCGCCATTCAACGACATCAAGAAAAATTTGTCACCATAAATCATCAGAAAAATCCGGACACCTATTTGTTTGAATTTAAAAATCAAATGGGATATACTGGTGCATGGAAAAATGACATGAAAAATGGAAATGGTACATTTGTTTACGACAACGGAGAAAGCTTCTCAGGAATTTGGAAAAATAACAAACGAAACGGTAAAGGAACCTACTTTTTATTAAACGGAGATAGTATCCAAGGAATATGGAGAGATGATTCTTTAATTCAAGAAATCAAATAAAATATGACTCTAAAAAAATTAAGCATACTTATTCCAGCCTATAATGAAGCCGATCAGGTTTATGAAATTCTAAGCAGAATAAATGCCGTTTCATTAATCAATTCCATTACAAAAGAAGTCATTTTTATTGATGACAAATCAATTGATAATACCATTCAGGTAGTCAATACTTTTGCAAAAAATCATCCTGAGTTAAAAATAACACTTTATCAACAAGATGTTAATAAAGGTAAGGGTGCGGCAATAAGAAAAGGAATTGAACTAGCTACCGGAGAATATTTAATAATCCAAGATGCGGACTTAGAATATGATCCGGAGGAATACAATGATTTACTTAAACCTGTGTTTAAAGCCGATGCTGACGTGGTTTATGGTTCGAGATTTATGGGAGGCAATCCACATAGAATATTATTCTTTTGGCATTCAATCGGCAACAAATTTTTAACCACGCTTTCCAATTTATTCACAGATTTCAATCTTACAGATATGGAAACCTGTTACAAATTATTTCGATCTGACATTATTAAAAATATCCTTCTGAAAGAAAACCGGTTTGGCTTTGAACCTGAAGTAACAGCTAAAATATCAAGAATTAAAAACCTAAAATTATATGAAGTCGGCATTTCATATTACGGGCGAACTTACGACGATGGAAAAAAAATTAGTTGGAAAGATGGAGTTCGAGCCATTTATTGTATTCTTAAATACGGAATGCTTAAAATAAAATAAGCCTCCCATTCCGAGAGGCTCATTCCTAATATTTATTCATTTTTTTAATCTCGTCTACCCATATACATCATCACATAATAAAGTAATGTTGCTAAGGATGATAATGCAGCAACTATATATGTGTAGGCCGCCCATCGTAATGCATCATCTGCACTTTTCTGAGTTTCATAAGTTGTAATTCCTGTTGTTTTCAACCATTTCAATGCTCTGTTACTAGCATCTATCTCAACTGGCAGAGTAATAAAACTGAAAAGAGTGGTAGCCGCAAACATGACAATACCTGCCAATAACAGTTGAGGGAACGAATTAATCAATACAATTCCTGCCAACAATATCCATTGAACCCATTTAGAGCTAAAACTTACTACAGGAACCAATGCCGATCTCATTTGCAACCACGAATATGCCTGAGCATGTTGAATTGCATGACCTGTTTCATGGGCAGCAACTGCAGCTGCAGCAACATTTCTTCCATGATACACCTCCTGACTTAAATTAATGGTTTTTTCCGAAGGATTATAATGATCAGAAAGCTGTCCTCCAACCGACCCAATTCTAACTCCAGTAATTCCATGATCTCTCAACATTCTCTCAGCTACATCTTTTCCTGTTTCCCCATTTGATGTGGGAATTTGAGAGTATTTCTTAAATCTTGATTTCAACTGACTACTTACCAACCAACTTAAGGCGGTAAAACCTATAAATATGATCCAAATACTCATCTTTTCTAACTTTAAATTAATATTTAAGCTGTTTCAACAGCATTATCATGTAAATGTCAAAATCTTTGCCAACATAGATATTTGTTTATTTACGTGTCGATTTGTCAGTTAAATTGGTAGCAAGCTAGTCCTATCACAATAAGTATCACACCTCTAAAGAAAGCATCGACAAATCCAAATATTTGAATTTCAGATAGATTAGCATAGCGCAAAATCAAAAAGTAAAGCCAATTTCTTAGACTTTCCATATAATTTGCTTATTTTTGCCACTCCTTAAAAACTAATTCAACCAAATAATGATCACCGAATCAGATTTTAATGACATACGACCATACAACGATTCTGAAGTAGTTGAAGTTATTGGTCGCTTGTTAAAAGAAGACTCATTTATTCGCTTTGCACAACAATTATTCCCTGATTTTACTAGGGAAATGATTGAAGTTGCCTTAAGCAAAGTGAATAGCATTAAAGAATTTCAAAGTAACTTTATTGTTCGCCTGGCAAAGCATATTATTGCTAATACTACCAAGGGAATTACTATAGAAGGTCTAGAGAATCTTGATCCAAAACAAAGCTATCTTTTTATATCTGACCATCGTGATATTATTTTAGACTCTGCATTGCTTAATGTAATGCTGCATGATAATGGATTTGAAACCACAGAGATTGCAATTGGAAGTAATTTATTAATTCAACCATGGATTGCTGATTTGGTAAAGCTAAACAAAAGTTTCGTAGTAAACAGAAGCGTTACCGTTCGTCAAATGTTAGCAAGCTCTAAGCAACTCTCTTCTTATATTAACTTTGCATTGAATGAAAAAAAATCATCGATTTGGATTGCTCAACGCGAAGGAAGAACAAAGGATGGTGATGACAGAACTCAACAAAGTTTGCTAAAGATGTTGCAAATGGGTGGAGGAAAAGATTTTGCCAACCACTTTAAAAATCTAAGAATTGTACCTGTTGCCATATCGTATGAATATGAACCTTGCGATGCCATGAAAACCTTGGAAGTTTATTTGAAAGAAACTGAAAGTGGTTATCAGAAAACGGCTAAGGATGATTTAAGAAGTATGATTAGAGGAATGATTAACGAAAAAGGTCGTGTTCACTTCCGAATTGGAAAACCAATTGACAGCATGCTTGACATCATTGAAGAAATGGACGAAAGTCGGGATAAATACAAGGCTTTAGCCGATTTAATTGACTATAGAATTCATAAAAATTATAAACTTTGGCCCGATAATTATATTGCTTACGATATTGTAAACAAAAGCAAAGAATTTTTAGACAAATATACTATGGAAGAAAAGGAACTCTTCCTAAAGCATATGGAAAAAAAGATTGCCACTGTTGAAGATAGAGGTGATAAAGAAAGGTTAAATCAAATCTTTTTTGAAATTTATGCCAATCCAGTTAAAAACAGATTGGAATTAACAAAACCAGATTTTATTCAAGAATAATATATTCAAGGGCTTTCTTTTACGAAAGCCTTTTTTATTGAAATAAGAGTGAAATTTTTTATTGATCCGATTTTTTAATAATTTCAATCAACGAAAAAAAACAAGAATCATGAAACTAATAAAGTTCCTTTTGGTCATGTCCACTTTTCTAATAATGGTGGCAGCTATTTTTAATCTTTTAAATTCCAATGGTGAAACACCAGACAGAACTGGAATTTACATCGAACTTGTTGTAATGTTTATTCTTACATTATCAATGGTTCTGCTAAATAACGTAGAAAAGAAGATGAAAGAATTAGAAAAGAATCAAGATCAGGAGCTATAACAGCTCCTTTTTTTATGCATTCGATTCAGATATTAGTTTAAGAAAAACTAAAACATTCACACCGACGAATTCGTAAATAATGTTAAGGCTTGTTAATTTCCTAAGGATTAATGAAAGATTTTGGTAGATTCGTATCACAAGCTCTAAAATAAATAAAACAAAAACTCATGCTTGAACAAACAAAAATCGTCTTATCTAACGTCAGTTTTGACTTAGGCCTTTTTAGAAAAGAACTCGTGAAAGCTATCAAGTGGCTTCATCCGTCAGAAATTATTTCTCTAAAAAATTGGTGTAGCGAAAATTTTTCAGGGAAGTATGATGAAATCGTAACAGAGGTAATCAGACCTCAATTATCATTTTAAGTTTAAAAAAAATATTAAATAATGAGGATCATTTAAAGATCCTCTTTTTTTATGAGTTTAAAATCGAATACACGACTTTATTCAATTTCAAAAAATTAGCTTACCTTCGCAGCTGAAAAAATTACAGAAAATGATAAAGTTTAAGCGTCATATTAAAGTTGATGATCAGGTATTCGAAACCTGGTTCGGAATGGACATTAAGAAAAAAGGTGGCTCACCAAATGTAAGTATCTATTACTACACCGGAGATCCGGATGATGAATTCACAGTTCACCAGCTTATTAAAGCCAATTTTAGAAGCAAGGATGAAGCCGTTCGATTTGGAACTAAATACATGAGAGGCATGTATAAAGACATGATCAAACGCGAAGCTTCTGTACCAAATGAAGAGAAAGACGAAACAAAATAAGGAGTCGATATAAAACAAAAAAACCCGATCAAATGATCGGGTTTTTCTATATAAGGTATTTTCTTATTTTTCTTCTTTTCTGTAATCAAGACCTAACTCAACCATTTGCTCATCAGCAATAGTCGAAGGCGAGTCAATCATCACATCACGACCAGAATTGTTTTTAGGGAACGCAATTACATCACGAATTGATTCGATTCCTGCGAATAGAGATGCCAAACGGTCAAATCCGAAAGCAATACCGCCATGAGGGGGTGCACCATACTGGAAAGCATCCATTAAGAAACCAAACTGAGCTTGTGCTTCTTCATCAGTAAATCCAAGATGCTTGAACATTTGTGCCTGCAAATCGGTATCGTGAATACGAATAGAACCGCCACCAATTTCAACACCATTAATAACCAAATCGTAGGCATTCGCACGAACTTTTCCTGGCTCTGTTTCCAACATGTGGAAATCTTCAGCTTTAGGAGAAGTAAACGGGTGATGCATTGCATGGAAACGTTCCAAATCCTCGTCCCATTCTAATAATGGGAAGTCAACTACCCACATTGGAGAGAACTTATCATTATCTCGTAAGCCTAACTGAGAACCCATTTCCAAACGCAATTCGCTTAGCTGAGGTAAAGTTTTAGCTTTTTCACCTACCAACACTAAAATCAAATCGCCTGGTTTTGCATTACAAGCTTCAGCCCATTTCTGCAATTGCTCTGCTCCGTAAAATTTATCAACCGATGATTTAAATGAACCATCCTCGTTGTATTTCACGTAAACCAACCCTTTAGCGCCAATTTGTGGTTTCTTTACAAAGTTAGTAAGAGCATCTAATTGTTTACGAGTATAAGTTGCACATCCTTCAGCGCAAATTGCACCAATGTATTCAGCTTCATCAAAAACTTTAAAATCGTTTCCTTTAGCTACTACGCTAAGATCAACAAATTTCATATCAAAACGGATATCAGGCTTATCGTTACCATAGAATTCCATAGCATCAGCATAATCCATTCTTGGGAACTTATAATCGATATCAACATTCTTCAATTTCTTGAACAAATGCTTAGTCAATCCTTCAAAAGTATCCAGAATATCATCTTGCTCTACAAATGACATCTCGCAATCAATCTGAGTAAACTCAGGCTGACGATCGGCACGTAAATCTTCATCACGAAAACATTTTACAATTTGATAGTAACGGTCGAAACCAGAAATCATCAACAATTGTTTAAAAACCTGAGGAGATTGAGGCAAAGCATAAAACTCACCCGGATTCATTCGTGATGGAACGATAAAGTCACGAGCTCCTTCCGGAGTAGACTTAATCAACACAGGAGTTTCTGTCTCGATAAAATCAAGTTGATCCAAATAATTACGAACTTCAATACCCATTTTGTGACGCATCACCAAATTTTCACGAACGCAAGAACGTCGTAAATCAAGGTAACGATACTTCATTCTCAGCTCATCACCACCATCTGTGTTATCTTCAATGGTAAAAGGAGGCAAAGCCGATTGACTTAAGATCTCTAGTTTTTCAGCAATAATCTCCACATCACCTGTAGGTATTTTGCCATTTTTACTTTGTCGTTCAGCAACTTTACCTGTAATAGCAACCACAAACTCGCGACCTAATTTCCTAGCCTTTTCGCAAAGTTCAGCATTGTTTTCCATATCGAAAACAAATTGAGTAATTCCGTAACGATCTCGAAGATCGACGAAAGTCATTCCACCCAAATCGCGTGCTTTTTGCACCCAACCGCTCAGTGTTACTGTATTGTTTACATTCTCAATTCTTAATTCTCCACAAGTATGAGTTCTGTACATCTTTTACCAAATTAATGATTTAACAAGCCTATGGCTTTTAAAATATCCTCTTCTTCCAGTATCTAGGTTACTACAGATTACAAAGCTGAACCTGAATTATTAGCTCTTATTACTGGTTTTCTTAACTTTGCGAAAATACTAACAATTTGTGAAACAGAATAACGTTTCTTTAACAGATTTATAAAAAAGATATTACATGAATCAAGAGTCTCCAATATCACCTTTTTCCGATGAATATTTTATGAAACAAGCCATGCAGGAAGCACATAAGGCTTTTGAGGCTGATGAAATACCTGTAGGTGCTATTATTGTAAGCAACAACAGAATTATTGCACGAGCACACAATCTTACAGAACGATTAAACGATGTGACCGCACATGCAGAAATGCAGGCAATAACAGCTGCCGCAAATTATCTTGGAGGAAAATACCTGAAAGATTGTACTTTATATGTTACTCTAGAGCCCTGTAATATGTGCGCGGGTGCCTTAGCCTGGTCGCAAATCACTAAAATTGTTTATGCTGCAAGCGACGACAAAAGAGGATTCAGCCGTTTTACGCCAAGTCCGCTTCATCCGAGAACTGAATTGATTTCTGGAATTATGAAGGAAGAAAGTGCGGATTTAATTCAAAGTTTTTTTGCAAAAAAAAGAAAATAAGCAAGAGGAAAACACTACAGCATAACTATTATCAACAATTAAAAAAATATACTTTTAAAGTTATTGATTTAGAAAAAATTATTACTTTTGCCGACGATCAGAAGGAATATTGGCTTTTTTGTCAAACTAGTTTCATCTGATTAACAGGTAAGTATAAGAACTACCATCCAACCAATTTTATAATCCATTCTCTTTTTTGGAAACATGTAATGCGTAATGCATTTTCTGCGATTTAGTTCGACAGAATTACATTATCTTTATTAGTAAATTATAAAATTAAATATATCATGAGCGCACATAACGAAGCCAAAATGGGCGACATCGCCGAAACTATTCTTTTACCAGGTGATCCTTTAAGAGCAAAATACATTGCTGACAACTTCTTAGAAGATGTAGTATGTTACAACAAAGTAAGAAACATGCTAGGTTTTACCGGTACCTATAAAGGGAAACGTATTTCGGTTCAAGGTACAGGAATGGGTGTTCCTTCAATTTCTATCTATGCTCATGAGTTGATCAACCAGTATGGTGTGAAAAACTTAATCAGAATCGGAACTTGTGGATCTTTTAATAAAGATGTTCATGTACGCGACGTTATTTTAGCAATGACTTCCAATACTGATTCTGCTATTAATAAGAATTTATTTAAAGGAATGGATTACGCTCCTTGTGCTGATTTTGGTTTACTAAGCGATGCACATAAAGCTGCTGTTGAAAAAGGTGTAAACGTAAAAGTTGGTGGTACTTTAACTTCTGACATTTTCTATCACGACCTTGAAAACAATCCAGAACCATTCAAACTTTGGGCTGACTATGGCGTATTAGCTGTAGAAATGGAAGCTACTGCATTATATACATTAGCTGCTCGCCACAACGCAAAAGCACTAGCTATTATGACTGTAAGCGATCACATTCTTACAGGTGAAGAAACAAGTGCTGAAGAACGCCAAACCACTTTAAACACAATGATAGAGATTGGTTTGGAAACTGCAATTAGGCAATAATTTAGATCAGATACATTTATGTATGGGATGGAGGAACTTTCAGAGGTTCCTCTTTCTTTTTATCCATACATTAGTAAAACTCCTTTTATTCGTATTGCTTTTTTTCAAGATAATACATCGCCTCCCCTTTATCTCCATTTTCAAGATCAGTCATTACCACGCGAAAAATATCGTAAGGCTTTGAACTTTTATTCTTAGGTAGATTTACGTGCAACAAATATCCATTGCAATTTCCGCTTGAAACATACTCCTTAACCTTTTGTTTCATATTCACTTTTGTAGGAACACCATTTATCTCAACTTCAACTTTAAGTTGATCGGGATCTGTACAAATATCAGTTTCGCTAACAGGCTTATCAGGATTCGCATAATATTTGGATAGACTCATTGGTCTGCAATAGATGGTATAACCGGGAGTCGCTCCTTCTATTCTAAACACATTTAACCCGTACACCTCTAACCTGTGATAATGAATATTTATTTCCTGATCGACATCGGCAATAACATTCCATGCCCAAAATTCTAATCGTTGATCTTCTGGTGCTAACTGAGTATTGGATTTGGGATACTCACACATTTTCATTGAAGCCAAAGCAAGATATCTACCTTTTTTCACTCTCAAAGAGTATCTTCCATTATTATCTGTATGGGTTTCATATTTTGATTCTCTTCCAAAGTTCTTTCCTTTCAATTCAACAAATGCGCTATCAGCAGGATTTCCTTCAAAGTCCGATACGATACCCGAAATTACAATTGAATCATTCTGTGCATTCACACTCAAACTAAAAATACAGAGTAACAAGATTGGGAGTACTAAATTTCTTCTCATATTATTATTTTTTATGATTTTCCTGTTAGACGCCTGTCCTTTTCAATTAGTTACATAACAATTAAATTGATTACAATTACCACTGCTATTTGCACAAAAAAACTCGTATCTAATGTGATACTAGTTTTAGAATATAATTTTATCTTATTTCTTTTCTACCGAAAAGCCTATTTCTTTCAACTGTTCCCAAAAGTTAGGATATGATTTCTT
>Ga0193951_1000908_pt1 | contig 13220 bp, 11 predicted proteins | sample BB_2_MG_FD_140370 | JGI IMG/M metagenome (GOLD analysis project Ga0193951, IMG submission 140370) | Microbial mat bacterial communities from the Broadkill River, Lewes, Delaware, United States - BB_2_MG | ecosystem: Environmental > Aquatic > Freshwater > River > Microbial mats | place: USA... | reverse complement strand
TTTGTCTTTATTATGTTTGTACAAGGTGGACAAACATTGATAGATCAGTTAAGTGATGATGAAGTAGAAAAAACGATGCTTATAAACTCTATTGGGAGAAAATGGGAGCTTGGATTTACTACATTAGTAGTTTTTGGAGGAGCTTTATTTGCTGCTTTTCCACTTTTTTATGCTACAAGTTTTGGAGGAGCATATTGGGTTTGGATTGCTATTCTTTTTTGTTTTATCATTCAAGCTGTAAGTTATGAGTATAGAACAAAGCCTGATAATTTTTTAGGACAAAAGGTTTATGAGAGCTTTTTAAAGATAAATGGAAGTTTGGGTGTGTTCTTATTGGGGGTTGCAATTAGTACGTTTTTTAGCGGAAGTGAATTTATCCTCGATTCTAATAATTTCGTTGATTGGCAAAACCCTCTTCGAGGTTTAGAAGCATTGCAAAATCCGTACAATTACCTTCTTGGATTTGCATTGGTGTTTTTAGCAAGAATAAGTGGTGCTTTGTATTTTATAAATTCAATAGATTATCAGCCGATTCGAGACAAAGCAGTTGAGTCTATTAAATATAATATGATATTCTTTTTATTATTCTTTATAGGTTTTATGTCATGGATACTTTTAAAAGATGGATATGCAGTCAATAGTAATGGATGGGTTTACATTCAAGCAAATAAGTATTTTATAAACTTTTTAGAACTTCCTATAGTGCTTGGAATGTTCTTAGTTGGTGTGGCGATGGTTATAGCTGCTGTATTTACGACCATTGTATTTAAAAAAACGTGTTGTATCAAAACAGGTGGAGTAGGGATCGTGCTAACGGTTATGGCTGTTATCTTAAATGTGGGATTTAATGGAACTGCTTATTACCCTTCAACAGTCGACCTTCAAAGCTCTTTAACGATCATGAACAGTTCAGGGAGTCATTATACTTTGATGGCTATGAGCTATGCTTCTTTGATGGTTCCTTTTGTATTAGCTTATATAGCGTATGCTTGGTATTCTATGGATAAAGTAAAGATCACAAAAGAAGAGATCGAAGCACCTGATGCTCATAACTACTAGGAGAAGATGATGGAATATTTATCAGAGATTTTATGGATGAGCTTATGGCCACTTATAATATTTATAGGTTGGAAGTTAAGTCTTAGTAATATTAAAAAGTTTGATAGTAAGAGTTCAAAATGAAAAAGTATCTTTATATAGTCATAGCACTTGGATTAATTGTTGGTATCTCAAAGTCTATATATGACGAGGTAAATAAAAAAAGTGCAAAATCCACGAGGTTGGAGTGTCATAAGTATGCAACTGTTTTTGAAAGGGTTCTAAAAAAAGATCTTATAAATAAGTTCCAAGAGGAGTTTTTGAAAGGGAAAGTTTCTCTTTCTATCGATATAGAAAAAGCAAAATATATGGAGTCTAAGCTTTTTGAACATATAGATATAAAAAAGCTCAAAGCTCACTTTGAAAGGGAGATAGGGATAGTTAAAAGCAAAGAGAACTATCCAATATCTCTTGATATAATTGTATATGAGAATGATAAAAATGATCCAGGTAAGAAAACAAAGAAGTCAAAACTTTATGCTGGGTATTTGGTTTTGAGTGCAAAAGTAGATAATACTCTTGTATATAAGCTTCAAATTGATTTTTTAGATGAAGAAGGCAAAGATATAGCTAGAGTAAGCTCTTGTGCAATAGAATCTATAAAAACTTTACAAGGAGATAAATAATGGAAGAGATAAAAGAGGAATGTTCAGCAGTTCCCTCAAATAGATTACAATTTTTTCCTATAATGATGTTTGCTATTATTATGGGACTTTCTGGACTAACCATAGTATTTCAAAAAGCAGATGAGATTCTAGGGCTTAGCATGGGAATAGATACTGTTTTAGCACAGGTTGATACTATTTTGTTCGTAGGGATAGTTCTTGTATACCTTGTGAAGACAGTGAAGTATTTTTCTGAGGTAAAAAAAGAGTTCTCACACCCTGTAAGGATAAACTTCTTTGCAGCAAGTGCTATATCTTTTTTACTTTTATCAATAGTGTATCATCCTTTAAACCATACTATAGCGTTATACTGTTTTTATATAGGAACAATAATGCAGACTTTTTTTACTTTTTATACTATTAGTTTTTGGATAAATAAGAATATGGAAGTAAAACACTCAAACCCTGCTTGGTTCATTCCTATAGTTGGAAATGTTTTGGTTCCAGTTGCTGGGGCGGGTATGGTAGATGTGAATATATTGATGTACTATTATTCAGTAGGACTTTTCTTTTGGGTGGTGCTTACTTCGATTTTGATCAATAGAATTATCTTTCACCATCAATTAGCCATCAAGTTCGTACCAACTCTTTTTATCTTTATAGCACCACCTGCTGTTGCTTTTATAGCTTATGTGAAGATGTTTGGTGAGTATGATATGTTCGCTAGTATCTTATATAATTTAGCTTTGTTCTTTAGCTTCTTACTATTTTTTATGTATAAGAACTTCTTGAATTTGAAGTTCTTTATTTCATGGTGGGCATTTACTTTTCCATTAGCAGCAGTGACCATAGCTTCTATGCTTGCTTATAAGATAACACAAATAACCATATACAGCTATTTTGCATATTTTTTTATGGTAGTAACTACTTTGGTTGTATTGATAGTGGCTGTAAAAACGATACAGCATATGATGAAAAAAGAGATCTGCATTGCAGAATAAAAAAAGGAAATAAATGAAAAAAACTATTTTAATGGACAAGTATCCAGTTTATACACTAGAGTTGGAAAAAAATGAAGTTGAACAAAAAAATGTACCAGAACTTATAGCCTATTTTAAAAATAAAATAGAACAGCATCCAATTGCAAAGTTTATCGCTATTTTTGATCACTATACCCATACAAAGCAGATAGATGGAGAGATCATGGATGAGCTTCTTGATGCACAAAACATAATTTTTTGTTTTGGGCCAATGATACCAAATACAAAGATACTTGCTGTTCGCCCACGAAGTATCGCAATAGCAGAATTAAAAGATAAATTCATCATTGAGTTCTTAGAAGCTCCAAAGGAACAGATGCATCAGCTTATGGAAACTTGGGCAAAGGAGCTAAAAAAATAATTCATTTTATCTAACTTGATATTGTAATTAGATACAATATTTTTAATGAGAATTTTATTTATAGATCAAGATGAAGAATTAATAGGACTGTTTAAAAATATCGACTCAATGGAGTCTTTTACTGTAGAGATAACTACAACTTTAGAAGAGTCACAAAGATTATATACAAATGAGTCTTTCGATATAGTGATAATCAACTTCACTATATTGAATGGAAGAGAGATCTTGGACTATATAGAAAAGATCGAACCCAAACAAAGGGTGATCACTTTAAGTGAGGAGCTTGTACACAGTACAGAAGGTGGGGCTTTGAACTGTCAAATGAACTTCAACAGAAGAAGACTACTAAAGCCTTTGAAGATCTCAGAGCTTATTTACTTCATCAAGAACTTTGATGAAACACCTTGTAAATATCAAAATAAATTCAATACAAAAGAGGGAATACTTTCTATCATGGATGATATTCTAAGAAGGTATAGTGGGTCTCATTATGATAAAAAGACACAAACTATTATCAATGAGAACTCTAATCACATTGTTGATATAGTCAACATTTTAGGTAATTATCAGATCCAATACGAACTTCGCAACAATAACATCAAAGTTAGCTAACGATACAGTTTCTTCCTTGATGTTTTGCTTTGTAAAGTAGCTCATCTGCCCTTTTGAGTAAGTCACTTTCTTTTTCATTTTCTTGAATTTCACAAAGTCCTATTGAGATAGTAAGCTGTATATCATTTTCAAAAAGAGTGTTCTGAATAAGCTTTCTTATCGATTCAGCTTTTTTGTGTGAGGTTTTTAGATCTAAAGAATTAAATAATATGATAAACTCTTCCCCTCCCCATCTTGCAAAAAGATCCTCTTCTCTTAGATGTGTCTGAACAGTAGATGAGAGCTTTTGAAGTATCTTATCCCCAATAAGGTGACCATGTGTGTCATTTATCTTTTTAAAATGATCGATATCAAAAAATAGTAAAGAACCATTATTCTTATTCTTTAAAAATAGTTTTAGAGCTTTGTTAAAATATCGTTTATTGTATATCTGAGTAAGAGAATCTGTATTTGCTTTGTTTTGCAGATATTTTGATTTCTTATTAAGCTTGGATATAGTGATAATATATTCTCGAAGTTCATTTGAAAACTTGTTTAATACCACATACATCAATATAATAATAAGAAGATAGATTATAATAGAAGAGGTATTGACCATTTTGAACCAAAGTTGTTGTTTATCAACAAGATCACTTATGTCATCAATTGAGAGTATCTTTGAGACTACTTGACCATTATAATCAGTAAGATTCGAAGAACATAAAAGATAGGTTCTTTCATTTTTTGTTATGATTTGTTTGTTCTTAGTAAGGTCTATCATGGTATTAAAACTATCAAAAAGTGCTTCTTGTGAGATAACAGCATAATTATCTATCATCGGATAGTCTTTTTGTGCAACAAGAACATTAAGCTGATCTTTTCTTACAAGTTGCGAATAAGAAACCTGAAAATTCTTTTTGAGTATATTTGTAAAATAATCAAGTCTTATACCAAATTCAAGTACTCCTATATGATCTCCTTGATAGATGAATGGTGTGGTTATTCTATAAACGATACCATTTTTTCCCACTTCAAAAGCATTTTGTGCTTTGAGGGATTTGTTGACAAAAGCGACGATCGGTCTTTTTTTACTAAGATCATCATCATACGAACTTGGTTTGTGCATTCTTAGAACTGTCTTGTTGTTTTTGTCAATAAAATGCATTACAAAAAGACTTGTATCTATTTTTTTGAAGTTATTGTAATCATCCTTTAAAAGATGATATAGTTGTTCTCTTTGGTCATTTTTGAAATATTCATAAACCTCTTTTGAGTTCATAAAGTGTGAAGCAAGAATGGAATAGTTCTTTACAAGGCTTGTAGTAGCTATATCCAAAGAAGTATTTATGGTAGTGTTGAGGTCATTTAATTTATTATCTAACATATCTTTTTGGTGTAGATAGTCATAGTATATTCGACCAATTAAAAAGATAAAAAATACTAAAGATATTATAATAATATATTTAAAGGTTAAGTTTCTTGTCTTCATAAGCAACCTTTCTTTTTACACAATTATTATAGTCTTTAAAGTTGAGAGTAAAATAAATAGATTTTATTAGTAAATAATAATTATTGAGAGATTTCATTTTTACACATAAAATAGCGTTTACAGTTTTTTTATAAAATAAAATGTTATAGTTAGCTATTAATAATTTTTCATATGGATTTTTTCAAATATGCAGTTTACAAAAAATATTTTATTGTTTATTTTACTCTTAGTTTTTACCTTAGAGCTTCAAGCACAAAAAGTTGAACAAAAAAAAGTATTAGTACTACTTTCACACAATATAACGATCCCTTGGGAACGTGGTTTTATAAAAGGTTTAGAAAAAACTATTAAAGATCAAAGCTTTCCATTTGATCTATATTTTGAAGTGATAGATACCACAAGACTTGGAAAAACTTATACAGATGAGGTTCTTTTTAAGCACTTAAAAGAAAAATATTCCCTTATTAGATTTGATGCTGTTTTAGCTGAGTCAAGCAGAGCAGCGAACTTTTTGATGAAATACCAGCATGTGTTTTCTTCAAAAACTCCACTCATAACTTTTATCGATGAACAGTCTCTTGTACAAGTCAAACAAGTAACTAATTTTTTTAGGATAACTCCAAATATTAAAAAGAATGTTCAAAGAACCATCGAGATGGCAAAGAAACATAATCCAAAGCTTAAGAAAATATATTTGGTACAAAGTGATGCAATAAGCAATAAACACTATATAGAAAGGATAAAAGAGGAGATCAATAAAAATAATGATCTTACTTTAGAGGTGATCAAAGATTTCTCTTTGGATGAATTAAAATCACAGGTAAAAGAAATAGATAAAAGAAGTGCTATATTTTATACTTTAGTATTTGAAGATAGGTTTGAAGTAAAATACTCGCCAAAGTTTGTATTAAATGAGATAGTAAACTCTACACAAGCACCAATATATTCTTTCTACACAACATTTTTAAAAACAGGAATCGTTGGTGGATATATGATAAGTCCTAGAAAAGTCTCACAATATATGCTTGAGGTCTTAAATGAGTTCTTTGAAAATGGTCGATTTGAACAAACTGAATCAAAGCTATTGTCTAAAGGATATTTAGACTATAAAGTGCTTGAAGAAAAAGGTTTTGTGGAAGCTTCTTCTGATACTGAGCTTATGATTGTCAATGCTCCTCCTCCAATAATTAAGTACTATAAAGATGAGTTGATAGTTGGTATCTTGATTATTTTATTACTTTTGATCGTACTAATCTATACACTTTATAAAAAAAGCAAACAAAAATATTTACTAGAAAGTACTACAAGTCAGATACTTTTAGAGCAACAAAAAGAGATAGAGGTTATAAAGAACAGATTTCAAAATATGTTTATGAAACATGATGCTGTGATGCTTTTGGTAGAACCTAAAAGTGGAAATATCATTGATGTGAATCGAAGTGCTATTAAGTTTTATGGGTATTCTTTTAGTGAGTTTAAAAAGATGAAGATCATGGATCTAAATACTTTAGATAAAAGTGAAGTAGAAGCAAAGCTCAAAGAAGCAAAAAAGTTTGACCATAATTATTTTGAGTTTCCCCATAGATTAAAAAATGGAGAGATAAGAATAGTAGAAGTGCACTCTTCCCCTATTGAGCTAGATGATGAGATTATTCTTTTTTCAATCATTAAAGATATAACAAAAGTGAAAGAATATGAGCAAAGCCTTAAAGAGTCAAATCAAAAACTTACTGAACTCTCTTTAGAGCTTGAAAGTGGTAAGTTAAAGTATCAAACCCTTATGCAAAGTTCTTCAGATGCTATTTTAATTATGGGAATGGAAGGGGAGCTAAAAGAGTATAGTGATAAGACACAAAATCTTTTAGGTTATAGTGATAAAGAGATGAAAAGCTTGAACGTCTTTGATTGGGATAAGTCACTCTCAAAAGAGGAATATCAAGAAGTAGTTAACAATATAGAGATATCAAAAGGTTCTATTAGCTTTGAAAGAGTACATACAAGAAAAGATGGGAGTGAGTACAATGCTTCAATTACAGCTATAAAAATAATAGTAAATGATCAATCTTATATCTACGCTTCAGTGAGAGATATCACTCAAGATAAAAAACTACAAAATGCAATAAAAGAGCAGAAAAAAGAGCTTGAGACTATTTTTAATTATGCAGGAGATGGAATAGTTATCATTGATATTGAAGGAAACTTTCTAAAGTTCAATGATGCTTTTATGAAACTTACAGAATATACATCAAAAGAGCTTCTTAAAAAGAACTTCGATGAGCTTACTGCTCCAGAAGATAGAAAAAACAATGCAAAAGCATTACAAAGAGCTATCGAAACAGGACATGTAGAGAACTTTGAAAAAGATTGTATCGTCAATAGTACAAAACGAATCACAGTACAAGTAAGTATATCTTTACTTCCTGATAAAAAATCTTTGCTTTTAATTGTAAAGGACATCTCCTCTATAAAGCTTTTAGAAGAACAATCAAAATTAGCCTCTATGGGAGAGATGATAGGAAATATCGCTCACCAATGGAGACAGCCTCTTAGTATAATCACTTCAAGTGCGAGTGGATTGAAAGTGCAATCAAAGTTTGGTATAGAGATAACCCATGAACAATTAGAGGAGTTCTCTGATCTTATAGTACAACAATCGAATTATCTTTCAAATACCATTGATAATTTTAGAGACTTTTTAAAAGGGGATACAAACCATAAAAATATTAAGCTTATAGAGGTCATAGAATATACCTTAAGTCTTGTAAGTGCAACAATAAAGAACAACAATATAAATCTCATCACAGATATTGATAAAGATATTGTTCTAAGAGGAAGTATCAATGAACTTTCAGAAGCTTTTATCAATATTATCAATAACTCAAAAGATGTATTAAAAGAAAAGATAGAAGATCAAGAGGATAGATTGATATTTATTGAGACCAAACCGCATGATGATGAAAGCTTTGAGCTTGTTTTTAAAGATAGTGGTGGTGGAGTTGATGAAAATATCATTGAGAGAATATTTGAGCCATATTTTACTTCAAAACACAAATCAATAGGAACAGGACTTGGACTCTCTATGGCAGATAAGATAATACGAGAAAGACACGCTGGTAGTATTAATGTTTATAATGATGAGTATGAATACAATGGGAAAAGGTATTTTGGAGCTTGCTTTAAAATTATTTTGAAGAAGAAGGTTTAAGTTTTTACTCTTTTAATACGACTTGCAAATACTCAAAGAGACTTTTACTTTTCAAGATACTTATATGGGTTTCATTGAAGCCATAGACTTTATAAGCATTTTTTTCTACATCTTCATAAAGTTGGCTACTAAGTTCAATAGTTCCATCATTGCTTGATTCTAGGATAAGGGAGCTATTGCCTTTGTATCCAAAAATAAGATAGTGTTTTAAATGCTCTGGTAAAGGTAAGGAGATGTTATTTTTTATAAATGAGCTTTGCGGGATCATATTCCCAAAAGAGGGAACAAAGTATTTTATGCTTTCTTTTCCTAGTTCTGCAAACTTGTGACCATTCCACGGTGTAGAGATTGTAATAAGTTTATTTACCTTGATCTTTTTATAGTTATTTATGAGTGCTTTTGCAACTAGTCCACCCATACTGTGAGCTATGATATGGAGCTCTTTTATCTTATATTGGTTGTGTAATTTATCAAGGGCACGTTTAAGCCCACTGACTGAATAGTTTAGATTGAGTCCTGTGGGGTAATAATAGACCATAGGAAGATACTTTGATCTATCAAGGGAATTGATTATATGAGTAAAATCAGTAGGAGTTCCTTTCATCCCATGAATAAATAAAATTGCTTTTTTGTTTTCATCAAATGGTTCTAACATAAAAATACCAGAACCTACTTGTTTTATAAAAGAGCTAGGATTCCATAAACCTTCACTTGCATTTTCCCTTTGAAATATTTTATCCTCTAGAGTTGTTTGTTTGATGTTTGCAAAGTTTTTTAAGACAGACTCATCTTTTGTTGAAGATATCAATGGATTTGGCAGCTTGACCTTTTGTGGTGTTTGTTTTAATAGAATATTTAAAGTAGTAGTGGAGTTGTTTTTTATAAATAGAGTTTTAGATTCAAAAATGTGTGCGTATTTTTCATCTTTGAGCTTTTCTAGATTTTGATAAGCAAAGATACGATAGTAGCCTTCTATGATAGTGAAATCATAGTTTGTATCGTTTAATTGATGAATAGCAAAATCTACTAGTTTGTAGTTTTTAGGATTTTTGATATCGCCATCTTTGTATTTGAGTAAGACCAAGTAGACATCTTTTGTACTATTAGAATCTATGATGATCTGTCCTTTGAGAGTAGATCTTTGGTCTTGAGTGATATCTAGGTCATATCTAATATTATCATTATAAGTACATCCATAAAAAAAGAAGAGTGAAAAAAGTAAAAATAAAATTTTAATCAAGTCTTTCCTTTTGTATTTTTATTTGATCATATCAAAAATATGACAGGAGTTTATTTTATCAAAGGAAGTCTTTATATCTATCTCTGATAGTACAAAATTCATCAATATGCTCAAAAAAGATATCGACTAGTTTTGGATCGAATTGTTTTCCTTTTTCATTTTGTATCATTTGAAATATTTTTTCATCTTCCCAAGCTTTTTTATAGCATCTATCACTTCCAAGTGCATCGAAGACATCTGCTAAAGCAGTAATTCTTCCATATATGCTTATCTCTTCTGCTTTAATACCTCTAGGATAACCGCTACCATCATATTTTTCATGGTGTTCATAGGCAATATCAGCTGCTACTTTAAGTAGGGGTCTTTGAGAGTGTTTTAGCATATCATATCCTAATTGAGCGTGTTTGTTCATGATAGTTCGCTCTTCATTAGTTAAAGGACCATTTTTGTTTAGGATACTATCAGGGATTGCAATTTTTCCAATATCGTGCATTGGACTGGCTTCTTTTAAAAGTTTTACTATCTCAGTGTCAAGTCCATAATATCGTGCTAATAATTCTGAGTAGCAGGCAACTCGCTTTACATGGTTGCCTGTTTCTTTGCTTCTATTTTCTCCAATCGTTCCCATCGTGAAAAGTACTTCTTTTTGAGTTTCAACCAACTCTTGATTTAATGCATAAATCTCAGATATTCTAGTGATCATTTGTTGTTCTAGGTCGTTATTGATCTCTATGAGTTGTTTTTCTTGATCTTCAAGTTTTCTATAGAGTTCAACTTTTCGGTTAACATTTTCTAAGATAGGGATTAGTTTTTTCATATCTAAGGGTTTAATTAGATAGCCTGATATATCTAAAGATGAAGAATCTAAAAGGTAGCTTTTGTCATCAAAGGCTGATAAAAATATGATGGAAATTTTGATATCAGTCTCTCTTATTTTTTTGACCATCTCAAAGCCATTGATCTTTGGCATATTTATATCTGTGATTATTATGTCAAACTTGCCTTTTTCATATTTTTTGAGTCCATCTTCTCCATCTATAGCAACTTCCACTGTATTAAAGAAGGAAGATAAAATATTATAAAAAATGCTTCTTACCATATCTTCATCTTCAACATATAATATTTTTAGATTTTTATTAACATTCATATACTAGTCCATTCTATTTATTAAATATATGGATTTATTATATAAAATCAATATGTCAAAAGATTGTCAATCAAGAAATTTGTAAAATTTTAGTGAAATTCAATACTGACAAAGTTTTGACACAATACTATGATAGAGTTATCTTAAGTAATAAAACTATATTGATATAGAGGATAGGATTATGTCTGTTTCAAGTTATAACAAAAATCTTGTTTTATACCAAAAAATAAGTGATGAAGTTGAAGTTCTATTTCAAGATAACGGTTCGAAAGAAAAGCTAATAGAGATAAAAAATAGCATCACTCAGCTTGTGTCTTTTATTTTAGAAAATGATTTTACTCTTTCTTCATTCTTATCTATACTGAGTCATGAATATTATACACATACTCATTCTCTTAATGTTTGTGTGTATGGTATTTGTCTAAGTAAAGAGCTAGGTTTAAAAGAAAATGCTTTAGAACAAATAGGCTTGTCTGCACTTTTACACGATATAGGAAAAAGTAAAATAAGCGATACGATTCTCTATAAAGACTCAAAATTGTCAAATAGTGAATTTAAAGAGGTTCAAAGGCATTCTGATTATGGATGGAAAATACTAAAACAACTTGGCATTACAAATGAAAATATTTTAAAAGGAGTAAGAAACCATCATGAAAAAATAGATGGCTCAGGTTATCCTGATTCACTACAAGGTAATGAGATACATTTATTTGCAAGAATCATAGCTGTTTGTGATGTTTTTGATGCCTTGTCAACTCAAAAGAAACACAAAGACTCTTACAGTACTTTTGACACTTTACACTATATGAAATTAAACATGAAAACACATCTCGATATCTCTCTTATCAATCAACTGATTTTATTATTGAAAAAAGAGGTTTAAAGTTTTATTGCTATAGCTTGTTTTTTTTACTATAATTTTACAAAAGGATTACAAATGTTTATAAACAAAGGTTTTATTTTTTCATTTACTCTTAGCATAATCTTTTTTCTTTTCTCTAATGAACTTTCTGCAAGTGAAAAGAAAACACTAAAAATAGCTCATTTCTATTCTGTGGAAGAAGGGTTTTGGGGTATTGCTACTACATTTGCTTCTGAAACAGCAAAAGATTTGGATATGGAGTTTGATTCATATAGTTATGGCTTGTCTCCCTTGATGGAAGTTGAACTTATAAAAAAAGTTCTTAATGACCCTAAAACAAAACCAGATGGTTTTATATTTCATAACTTTAAGATGAGAGGAGAAGAGATTTTAGAGTTAGCTAAAGAGGCTAATGTTCCAGCTTTGATGTTTAACGCTGGTCCTACACCAAAGGATAAATTTGGAGACCCAAGAGAAAAATACCCATTATACATTGGGCTTATTACTCCAGATGATGAAAAAGCTGGTTTTGATCTAACTAATACTTTGATATCAATTGCAAGAGAAAAAAAACTCTATGGAGAAGATGGAAAGATTCATTTATGTATTATGGAGGGTTCTAGGTATTCAAATGCAGCTATTTTAAGAAAGAAAGGTTTACTAAAAGCACTTAGTAAGCACAAAGATGTAGTTATCGATCAATACTTTGATACAAACTGGGATCAAGAAAGAGCTAAAAATGCATTCTCTATTGCAATAAAAAGATATCCAGATGCAAAAGTGTTTTGGAACGCCTCAGATAGTATGGCAATGGGTATTGCAGAGCAAGCAAAAAGCATGGGAAAAATACCTAATGTAGATTTTATCACAGGAGGGATTGACTTACTACCAAGTATACAATCAAAAGTTACAAGTGGAGATATAGCTGTAAGTATTGGAGCTCACTATACAGAGTCTATTTGGGCTGTTGTTTTACTCCATGATTATTTAAAAGGTTGTGATTTTGCGAAAGAAGATCAATCTCCAATCTATAAGTCAACTATGCTAACCTTAAGTAGTAAAAGTAAAGGAGTACTTCCTATAAATACCAAAGAGGATATTGTTAAATGGGCTGAAAAAATAGATTTTAAAAAGTTTTCAAAGTGTTACCAAAAAGAGCAGTATTCTTTTGATGCGAGAGATTTCTTTAATAATTTATGAAAAAATACATCTCTTTAAAATGGCAAATAATAAAAAAAGTCATCATTGTACATGGACTGATCGCAATTTTATTAACAGGTTTGCAACTAAAATTTGATTATGATGATAATTTAGATTTGATAAAAAAGAACCTTACAAGTTCGTATGATATGTTTGGACCACCTTTAAGCCAAGCTTTTTATAATGCAAATTTGCCAATGTTAGAGGAGATATTTCAAGGTATTTTGAGTCAAAAGGATTTTATAGGTGTTGCTATTTATGATAATATCTCAAAAGAGTTTATTCTAAGAGGTGATATTCAAATAGATAATCAATCGTTATTAAAGTATATATCAAATAAACCCTTGCTTTTTGAGCTTAAAAATGATTCGAACATTATTGC
>Ga0193951_1000907_pt1 | contig 13245 bp, 10 predicted proteins | sample BB_2_MG_FD_140370 | JGI IMG/M metagenome (GOLD analysis project Ga0193951, IMG submission 140370) | Microbial mat bacterial communities from the Broadkill River, Lewes, Delaware, United States - BB_2_MG | ecosystem: Environmental > Aquatic > Freshwater > River > Microbial mats | place: USA... | reverse complement strand
TCATTTCTTAACAAGACATTATTTAAATGATTGGTGCCACGTAAGCCTACTCCAATCATTCCTACTCTGATTTTTTGATCTTTTCCAAATACATTGGAATTTAGTCCAAATGACATGTTTGGTAGCATGGTAAGTCCAGCTCCAGCAATTGCTGTATTCTTTATAAAGTCTCTTCTTGATTTCATATAAAAATTATCAGTTTATTAAGTTTATTATCGACTTCTCTTCGGTTAGAAAATTCAATTTTAGTTTCTCAAAAGTGATAATTAGATATTTAAAACAAGTAGATATTTTTGGCTAACAAGTAGTGATTTTTAATAAAAAGGTTTTTCTATAAAATTTGTCCTCTTTTATGATTAATTTTTACACTTTTAAAGAGGATAAATCATCAATTTTGCAAGCTTTTAAAAACAAATGTTCATATATTTATCCCATAATAAATTAAAATTAAGTGTTTTAGCAGGTTGCTAAATTAAATTTGGACTAAATGACAAAACCTATTTTAAAAAATATTAAGAAGAAAAAACGCTCCTTTAAATTAATATTTACCACTATTTATCTATTACTAAATAGTTTAAATTTTATAGGTCAGGAACACTATAATTTTATTCACTTATCACCAACTCAAAATAAGAGAGCACTTTATATAAGTGAAATTATCCAAGACCAAAATGGCTATATTTGGTTTAATTATTCTTCAGGATATGCCAAATATGATGGTAATAATTATTTTTATACTAGCATTAATGAAATATTTAAACAAAAAGAACCTGATGATTATATAAATGATATTACTAAAGATTTTAAAAATAATATTTGGATTATCACTAAAAATGGATTGACAGCTGTTTGTGATACTTTGGGCAATTACAACCAAATTGATGCCATAAAAGGGAAACCAATTCAAGTAATACACACAACTAAAAATTCAGTTGTTCTAGGAACAAAAAAGGGAGACATATACAAGTATAATTACACTGATAATAAACTTCATAAAATAACCTCAATACCTAATATTGCCTATAATGTTTTAGAAATTTTACAAATTGTTGAAACTGAATCAAATGACTTATTTATAAGTACTGAGAAAGGGAAAATTTTTTACTATTCTAATAAAGAGAATAAATTAAGCATCCTTAATGGCCCATTTTCAGACTATCCAGGAAACTTATATATTACTGTAGATTTATCAAATAAATTATGGATAGGAACAGAAACATTTGGACTATTTGTTTATGATATAAATGAGAAAAAATTTGTTCAGGATACCCTTTTTAAGAACCCTATTTATAAAATAAAAAATGAAATGTTTATTACACTTTACTGTGATAGTAAAGGCTATATTTGGGCAGGTACTGATGGTGGAGGATTGTATCGAATTCATTCTCAAAAAGGAACTATTCAACTATATACACACCAAAACAATAATAAATTTTCCTTAAGTAGTAACACTGTAATTGATATTTATGAAGATGCTCACGAGAATATTTGGGTAGCCTCAAATTATGGAGGCTTAAATATTTTACCAGAAGTTAATAATAAAATTAATTATTACGAAGGTTCTGCTAATAATACACCATCAAGAGTTTTATCAATATACAAAAGTAAAAATGGTACTTTATGGGCAGGTACTGATGGCACTGGTTTAACAGAGATTAAAACAGTGAACGGTGTAAGTTCTAAAAAACAATACTTTACAAGTAATCAACAAAAAAAAGGATTTTACATTCAGTCAATTATTGAGGATGATATATCAAATATGTGGATTGGTACTTATAAAAATGGACTATGGCACTACAACTCAAAAAATAAAACATTTAACAATATCCCTATAAAAAACTCACTTTTACAAAAAGCTTCAGATATAAGAACCGTTTTTAAAGATTCTAAAGGAAGAATATGGGTTGCATCAAACCTTTCATTAACTATATATTCAAGTAATTTAAAATTACTGGCCTCTTTTGATAATAATACTAAAGGATTAAAAGGAAGTATCGCTGAAAGTTTTATTGAAGATAAAAAAGGAACCATATGGATTGGATACTTTAAAGGAGGCCTTTTTAGATTTGATGAAAATGTATCAGATATTAAAAACTCAAGTTTTGCTTATGTAAGTTATTATAATGAAAAAGAATATAGCAATGATATTCCAGGAATAAAATTTATGGAATTAGATAGTTTAGGATTTATTTGGTTGATAAATTCACATGGTAAACTATTTAAATATGACCCAACAAAAAACAAGTACGAATCTTTTCAAAATTGCCCTTCTTTTAAAAATATTGATTTAAGATCTGTACTTGCCGCAAACGAAAATAATCTTTGGTTAAGTTCTTCAAATGGTATTTTACACTTTAACTCTAAAGATTCTATAGTGAATAAATATTTAGGAATTGATGGTCTTCAAGATAATTTCTTTTTACCAAGAAGTGCTTTCAAAGATGATGAAGGAATCCTTTATTTTGGTGGAATAAATGGCTTAAATAGTTTTAAACCCAATGAAATTTCAAAGAAAGAATCTAAAGCAAAACTGTACATTCATTCTTTAGAAATTTTAAATCAACCTGCAGATTCTTTAATTCCAAAACAAATTACTTCAAACATAGCTTATTTAAAAAAAATAAAACTACAACCTAACCAATCTTCATTCTCTTTTAGGTTTTCTGCTATTGATAATGTTTTAAATCCAAATTACAACTATGCTTATAGATTGTTAGGGTTTAATGATGAATGGATAACTGCCAAAAAAGAACAGCTAGCTACCTATACCAACATTCCCTCTGGAAATTATACTTTTGAAGTAAAAGCAAGCTCTAAAAATGGTGTATGGAACATTCCTCCAAAAAAAATTGATATCAGAATTACTCAACCTTTTTGGAATAAACCCATTGCATATTTCTTCTATTTTTTAATTTTAGCATCCATAGGTTTACTAATAAAAAAATGGTACGATTTAAAGAAAAAATTAATTTCTGAAACAATTAGTTATAATAAAGAAAAAGAATTACATGCATTAAAAATGAACTTTTTTGCTAAAATGTCGCACGAAATTCAAACTCCTCTTACTCTTATATCAAGCCCTATAGATAATATGTTAATGCGTGCAGAAGAAAATGGAAACCTTTTACTAAAACAACGTCTTCAAATTATTTCTAATAACGTAAAACGTCTATCAAGAATAGTTTTTGAACTTACCACTGTTAGAAATAAAGAGTTAGATAAAATTAGATTATTTGTAACCAAAAATAATTTATGCAAGGAAATAAATGACATTGCTCTTTCTTTTAAAGAACAAGCAAGGCTAAAACATATAGACTTTACTATTAATTGCCCAAAAAATATATCAGAAGTTTGGTACGATAAAGACAAGTTTGAACATATTATTTATAACTTATTAGCCAACGCATTTAAGTTTACACCTAAAGAAGGCAACATACAACTTATTGCCTTACCAATAAATAATAAAAACTCCATAAAAATTGCTGTGTCCGATTCTGGACCAGGCATTTCAAAGGAAGAAATGAAAAATATTTTTACGCTTTTTTATCAATCAAAAGCAGGTAAAAAAAACAAAGGTACTGGTATTGGACTGGCTTTAACAAAAGAGCTAATTGACTTACATAGAGGGAAAATTGAAGTAAATTCATCTACAATTGAAGGCACCACTTTTACCGTTACTTTACCTATTACTAAAGATGCTTATTTAGAAGAAGAACGAATTGTTACTGAAGAAACTAACACTTACAATATAAAAGCTATTGAAGAAGAGGTTCAAAATACGGAAAAACCAAACAACTTAAAACACCATAAAACAATTTTAATTGTAGAAGATAATTTTGAATTACAACATCTTTTAAAAGATTTATTTTCTCCTATTTATAACGTTATTTTAGCTGAAAATGGAAAAGAAGGCTATTATTATGCAAAAAGTAATCATCCAGACATTATTTTAAGTGATATTATGATGCCTGAATTGGACGGAATTGAAATGTGTACGTTACTTCAAAAAGATAAACTCACAAAACACATTCCTATAGTTTTATTAACTGCCAAAAATTCTACTAAATCAAAAATATTAGGTTTAAAATCTGGAGCTATTGAATTTATTAATAAACCTTTTAATACAAATGAGCTATTATTAAAAATTAACAACATCATAAAATCTACCGAACACATTATTTCTAATTTTAAAAAAGAAGTAATTAGTAATCCAGAGATTAATATAGATAAATCAAACGATGATATTTTTTTAGAAAATTTAATTGCGGCTATTAATTCTAAAATTGAAAATCCCAACTTTAAAATGGAAGAATTAGCTGAGGCATTAAATGTAAGCTACTCAGTTCTTTATAGAAAATGTCAAGCATTAACTGGCGAAGGATTGGTAGACCTCGTACGCTTACTACGTTTAAAAAAGGCCGCTATAGTTATTGCAAAATATGGTTATAGTATCTCTGAAGCTGCTTATATCTCAGGCTTTAACGATCCAAAATACTTTTCAAAATGTTTTAAAAAACACTTTGGAAAAACGCCAAATACTTTTAAAAAGGAAGCACTCCAAACAGGTTCAGAAAATTATCTTAAAAAATATAAATTAGATACCTATGCCTAAAAATAGGTTTTTTATTTTTAAATAGACGATACGTTTCCAATATCTGAAAGTGGCACACAAGATAGATAAGAACCTGGAATAGGATCATAGTGTAGTATTTCTTTTCCAACACTTTCAGAAGTATAATAGCCAAAAAGTGTATAGTGCCTAATAAAAGTTAAATATTTATAAATGCAGTATAACTCTTTATTTTCAACCTTGTCTTCTGCTTTGTTTAATAATTCAAATATTTGACGTTGTTGATCTGCAGGAATTTTAAAAAATATAGAAATTAAATGTAAAAAATTTTCTCGACTTCCATTTTCAACTTCTTTTTTAAACATTGCTTCAAACTTAGTTTTAAAATATTGCGCACCCTTTAAAAAAAATTGTTGTTCGTTTTCAAAAAAAACATCTTTTAAAATTAAATCAATAAATTGAGGAATATTTACATCTAAAGCACCTATAGTTTTCGAAGCTGGTACAATAATATCTACAATATTTTCAAGAACAAAAGCCTGTTTGTTATCTAAAAGAAGTGGTTTCCAAGATAAGCTCTCTTTTTGACTACATGAGGTTAATAGTTGCATTATAGAAGGAGTTGCAATAACAGAACCTAACCAAAAAGGGGTTGTTTTAAGTAAATCTCTCCTGTTCATTTATTTGTTAATTTTTAATTGCTTTACGGCGTGGTTAGCTGCTCTAGCTGTTAAAGCCATATAGGTAAGTGATGGATTTTGATAAGCTGAAGAAGTCATACAAGAACCATCTGTAACATAAACATTAGGCACCCCATGAATTTGATTGTTTTTATTCAACACTGAAGTTTTTGAATCATTTCCCATTCTTGCGGTTCCCATTTCATGAATTGCATGCCCAGGATAACAAGGTTCATCAAATCCTTTTACATTTTTAAAACCCGCCAATTGAAACATGTTAATAGCTTCTTGCTGCATATCTTTTCTCATCTCCTTTTCATTTTCTTTAAATTCACAATCAAAAATTACTGTTGGTAACCCCCATTGATCAAGCCTATCATAATTTAAGTACATTTTATTTTCATGATAAGGCAAACATTCACCAAAACCACTCATTCCAATCTTCCATGGTCCTGGCTTAAATAACTCTTCCTTTAATTCTTCACCAAAACTAAGTTCGTTTATAGCTCGAGTCCAATTTTTTCTACTAGCACTTCCTTGAAATCCATAACCTCTTATAAATTTATGATCAGATTTATTTCCAGATAAATTTCTAAATCTAGGAATATGAAAACTCGCTGGTCTTCTTCCTTTATAATATTTATCATCAAAGCCTTCAACAATAGCCGTAGCACCCACTTTAAAATGATGATCCATTAAATTATGACCTAATTCCCCACTATCATTCCCCAAACCATTTGGATATCTTTCAGATTTAGAATTCAATAAAATTGAGGTAGTGGCAACCGTAGAAGCACAGCAAAAAATTACTTTAGCCCTAAAAACAATTTTTTCTAGGGTTTCAGCGTCAATCACTTCAACTCCATCAGCCACACCATTTTTATCGTTATAAATAATTTTTGAAACAATTGAATTTGGCCTCAGTGTCATATTTCCAGTTTTTTGAGCTGCTGGAAGTGTTGACGAATTACTGCTAAAGTAAGCTCCAAAAGGACAGCCTCTCATACACCTATTTCTATACAAGCAATTACTTCTGCCTATATGTACTTTATCACCTGTAAGGTTTGCAAAACGACCTATGGTAAGTTGTCTATCCTTATAATTTTCAATTATCTTATGTTTAAATTCATTTTCAACACAATTTAAATCCATTGGTGGTAAGAGAATTCCGTCAGGGAAATGAGGTAAGCCTAAATTTTCTCCACAAACTCCAATAAATTCTTCAACTTTATCATACCAAGGTGCAATATCTTTATACCTAATAGGCCAATCAATAGCAATACCATCTTTTTTGTTAGCTTCAAAATCTAAATCACTTAATCTTAAACACTGTCTTCCCCATGTTATAGAACGTCCCCCAACATGATAACCTCTAATCCAATCAAATCTCTTATCTTCATTATAAGGATGTTTTAGGTCATTTACAAACCAGTGTTTAATACTTGGATGAGTAACAAAACCTGTTCTCCTTTGTTTTTGCTGCTTCTCAAGCTCACTTGCATTGCTTAAACCTTGATACTTAAAATCCCAAGGATCCATATTGGCTGTCGTATAATCCGTGATATGATTTACCATTCTTCCTCTCTCTAGCACCAAAGTTTTAAGTCCTTGTTCACAAAGTTCTTTTGCTGCCCATCCACCTGAGATTCCTGTACCAATTACAATAGCATCGTATGTAACCATCTTAAATTTATTTTTTTCTTAATAACTTAAAAATTGTTAAGTCTACTTTACACAAAAAAAGAAAATATAGTCTTAAAAAAGGAGGAAATTTATGTCTAAATAGTAGTTAGATTAACTTTTTTAATACTTTTTAAATCAAAATTATAAACAAAAAAGCTCAACACATTAGCGTTGAGCAAACTTATTTTTTCAGCAGAGAGGAAGGGATTCGAACCCTCGATACCCTTTTGGAGTATACACACTTTCCAGGCGTGCGCCTTCGACCACTCGGCCACCTCTCTATTTTTTATTGGTTTAAATACAAATCTATTAAACCTTCTGGAGTTTCAACAATAATCTTGTTATTTTCTCTATCCACTTTTTTAATAAAGTTATCAATCATTGGAATAAACACATCTACTCCATTCGAGTTAATTTCAAACAACGGTTGTGCAGAACTATCATTTACTCCTTTTACAACTCCAACATAACCATAATTAACATCTTCTATATCAAAACCTATAATTTCGTGGAAGTAGAATTTATTTCCTTTTAATTTAGGAAGAAATTCTAAAGGTAAATATAATTCTGAACCCATAATAGCGTCCGCATCATCTTCATTAGCAACATCTTCAAACCTAATACGTAATTGATTTCCTTTTTGAAGCAGGCTTTCTTCAATAAAAAAAGGAACCAGATTATTGCCTAAAGCAATAAATACTGATTCCAAATTTTGATACAATTCAGGTTCGTCAGTGTCTAGTTTGACAACAACTTCACCTTTAAAACTATGTTTTCTTACGATTTTGCCTAAATAAAAACAATCTTCTTTACGCATTATCGATAAATAACTAGTTACTCTGCTTTTCCTTCTTCAGATGCAGCAGCTTGAGCATCATCAATTGTTTCTGGAGCTTGCTCTTCAACAACTTCTTCTTCAGCTTTAGCAGCAGCTTTTGCATCTGCCTCTGCTTTAATTGCAGCTTCTTCTACTTCTTTAGCAGCAGCAGCACGTTCTTCGTTAATTTTAGCTTCAGCAGCTAATGCTTTTGCTTTCGCATCAGCTTCAGCTTTAGTTAAGCCTTCTTTTTTAGCATTGATTTTAGCAGTTTTTTCATCTAACCAAGCTTGGAATTTTTCTTCTGCTTGCTCTTCTGTTAAAGCTCCCTTTCTAACACCACCTGCTAAGTGATTTTTAAGCATTGCACCTTTATAAGATAAAATTGCTTTTGCTGTGTCAGTTGGTTGTGCACCATTTTGCAACCATTTTACGGCACCATCTACATCTAAATCAATAGAAGCTGGATTTGTATTAGGATTATAAGTCCCAATTTTTTCTAAGTATTTACCATCTCTTTTTGAGCGTGCATCTGCAGCTACAATCCAATAAAATGGTTTTCCTTTTTTACCGTGTCTTTGTAATCTAATTTTTACTGGCATTTTGTTTTAATTTTTAAGGTTCTCGACCTTGGTTATTAATTTTGAGTTTGCAAATATAGTTAGATATTTTTAAATAACACGCTATCGTTCAGTATATTTTAAACTAAACCTGTAAATCCTAAAAAAGCTAACGATAATAATCCTGCTACTAATAAATTTATTGGAACACCTTTCATTCCTTTAGGAATGTTTGCCAATTCTAAATACTCTCTAATACTTGCAAATACAATTAATGCTAATGCAAAACCTATTGAATTTGCTACTGCAAAAAACACTGCTTTTAACAAGCTTCCGCCTTCTAATCCTAAAGCTAAAATTGCTACACCTAAAACAGCACAGTTTGTGGTAATTAAAGGTAAAAACACACCTAATGCTTGGTATAAAGGTGGACTTACTTTTTTCAAAATAATTTCAACCATTTGCACCAATGCTGCAATTACTAGTATAAATGTAATGGTTCTTAAATAGTCTAACCCAGCAGGGACTAAAATATATTGATGTAGTAAGTAAGTTGCCATAGTTGCTATGGTCATTACAAACAATACAGCTCCCGACATACCTACAGATGTTGAAACTTTATTAGAAACTCCAAGAAAAGGGCAAATTCCTAAAAACTGTGATAATACAATGTTATTTACAAAAACAGCTGCAATAAGTATAATAATATAATCCATTTTTATGAAGTTTTAATTGAAATTTTATTGAATAAAACTGTTAAATATGCCAAGGCTATAAATGCACCAGGAGGCAGAATAAACAAAATAAAGGTGTTGGCGTTTTCAGAAACAAATTTTAGTTCAAATAAACTCCCACTTCCTAAAATTTCACGCACAGCACCTAACATTGTCAATGCTATTACAAAACCTAAACCCATCCCTAAGGCATCTAATATTGAAGATATTAAATTATTTTTTGAAGCAAACGCCTCTGCTCTACCTAATATTAAGCAGTTTACCACAATTAATGGAATAAAAATTCCTAATTGTTCATATAAAAATGGTATAAATGCTTCTAGCACCATTTCAACGATTGTTACAAATGAAGCTATAATTATTATAAACGCTGGGATACGAACTTTACTTGGTATTTGTGATTTTACTAATGAAACAACAACATTAGACATTAATAACACAAATAACGTAGCAACACCCATTCCCAATCCATTAAACGCAGATGAAGTAACACCTAATGTAGGACACATTCCTAAGAGCATTACAAAAACTGGATTTTCCTTTACAATCCCTTTTAAGAAATTTTGAGTTTGATTCATTTTTTCAGCCATAACTCTTATTTTTTTGTTTTTTTTAATGAATCCTTATTGTCAACAAATTCATCATAAGCCATTTGAACTGCTTCGCCAAAAGCACGCGAAGTAATTGTAGCCCCTGTTAACGCATCAACTTCTCCACCATCTTTGGTTACTTTTAGATTAAAGTTTGAAGGATTTTTTTCTCTAAATTGGGCTAAAAATTTTTCATCTTTCATTTTGGTTCCTAAACCTGGGGTTTCCTTTTGCTCTAAAACTTCAATATTTTTAATGTTTCCTCCTTCATTAAAACCGACCATAATTTTTATCAATCCACTAAACCCTTTTTCAGTTGAACCAATTACAGCTGCTCCTACAAATTTATTTTCAGAAAATGCAGGATACATTTCAATGCTATCTTTTGCTAATTCAGATTGTACCAATAGAATATCATCAACCGGATTGTTGTCGAATGTTGGTAGTACTAGTTTTAATGCATTCACCTTTTTTTCAAGCTTAGCTTTAGCTTTAGGCCCCACTGTTAAGTCGTTCACAAAACCCAAAGAAAATCCTGCAACTATGGTAATTACAAATAAGGATACTACCATATTTAAAAATGTATCTTTCTTTTTACTCATGATTACACAATTTTAGATTTAATTTTTGAACCAAATCGTCTAGGTTTAAAATAGGTATTAATTAAAGGCACAAAAGCATTCATAATTAAAATTGCAAATGAAACACCCTCAGGATAAGCACCAAACAATCTAATTACAACAGTTATAACTGCAATTCCAATAGCAAAAATTATCATTCCTTTTTTGGTCACAGGACTAGTAACTAAATCTGTTGCCATAAAAAATGCTCCTAGCAATGCTCCACCTGATAAAATATGAATTAAGGGGTTTGCGTATTGTTCAGGATTTACCATCCAAAAAATACCAGTCATTACTGCCATAGTCACCAACATAGTTATTGGAATATGCCAAGTAATAACTTTTCTAACAATTAAGTACACTCCTCCTATCAACAATGCTAATGCAGACATTTCACCAATTGAACCACCTGTTATACCTATAAATAACTCAACTGTTGAAGGGATTTTTGTTGCAATGGTTGACATGGTATCTCCAAACATCAATCCTTCTTTAATCACCCCTAAAGGAGTTGCCCCTGTAACAGCATCTGCAATAGTCGTATTATTTTCAACTGCAGTAGGCCACATTGTCATTTGTACTGGAAATGAAACCAATAAAAATACGCGCCCAATCAAAGCTGGATTAAAAATGTTAAATCCTAGTCCCCCAAAAGACAATTTTGCAATTCCAATTGCCACTAAACTACCTATAACTATCATCCAAATTGGCAACCCTGAAGGTAAGTTAAAAGCCAATAAAATTCCTGTTAACAAAGCTGAACCATCACCAATAGTAACTTCAGTCTTCATTAAATATTTTTGAATTAAATACTCAAATAATAAACAAGAAATTATGGCTACTGCTGTAACAATAAAAGCACGAATTCCAAACACATATAACGAAACTAAAAATGCTGGAATTAAAGCAATCACAACATCGTACATTAATTTTTTTGAAGTTCTATCTGAATGCACATGTGGTGAAGCCGATATAATAATTGGTTGTGTACTCATTTTTAATTTTTAGCGGTTTGTAATTTTTTAACAATGTTTTTTCCAAAACGAATATAATCTAGCAACGGTCTATGCGAAGGACATACATAGCTACACGAACCACATTCAATACAGGTCATAATATCTTCGTTTGAAGCTTTTTCATAAAATCCTTTTTCAGTGAGATTCATTAACAAATGAGGTTCCAGCCCCATAGGACACACAAAAACACATTCACCACAACGAATACAATTTTTTGCCTCACCTCTACTTGCTTCCTCTTCTGAAATAATTAAAATACCTGAAGTTCCTTTTGTAACTGGTACATCGGTATTTTTAATAGCTTTCCCCATCATTGGTCCTCCGTTAACCAATTTTCGAGTACCTTCAGGTAAACCTCCAACCTCTTCTACTAAGTCAGTAATTGGAGTTCCTATTTTTACCCAAAAATTTGAAGGGTTTTCTAATTTTTTACCTGTAACTGTTACTACACGTTCAGTTAATGGTTTATTGTATTGAACGGCTTCATAAATAGCAAAAACGGTTCCAACATTATGAACAATAACTCCCACATCTAAAGGCAACCCGTTTTTTGGAACTTCTCTTCCTAAAATTGCTTTCACTAATTGTTTTTCTCCACCTTGAGGATATTTTACTTGCAAAACAGCTACCTGAATATTAGGTTCATTTTTGGTAAGTTCTTTAAATAATTTAATAGCATCTTTCTTGTTATTTTCAATGCCAATAATTGCTTTATTTATAGTTAATGCTTGTAATAAAATTTTAATACCTACCACAATTTCATCTGCCTTTTCGAGCATTAATCTATGATCAGCAGTTAAATAAGGTTCGCATTCAACACCATTAATTAGTAAGCAATCTAATTTTACACCTTCTTTTACATTTAATTTAACATGAGATGGAAAAGTTGCGCCTCCTAAACCAACAATTCCATAATCAGAAATGCGTTGTAAAATAGCTTTAGGAGCCATTTTAATTTGTGACTTTAAAGGATATTCTTTTTCTTCAAAATTAGATTCGTTTTTAACATCAGTTCTAATCACTATGCATTGTTTTTTATAACCACTAGTGTCAATAATCATATCTAATTTAGTCACTACACCTGCAACTGGGGAATGAATATTTGAAGAAACAAATCCGCCAGGTTTTGCAATTACCTGACCAATTTCAACTTTATCTTTTTTCTCTACAATAATTTCAGAAGGAATTCCAATATGTTGTGCTATTGGCACATAAACCACCTTAGGAACAGTCATTCTTCTAATTCTTTTTTCTGCAGTAATTTTATTTTCTGGAGGATGAATTCCTCCTTTTGGAAATGTTTTAAGCATCAGTTTTTACGTTTAAGGGTTCAACAGTTGCTTCTTTTTTTATAACGTTTTTTTTCTCTACCACTTTTTTTGGCTTCTTAGGAGGGAAATTTGTTTCAATAATAGAGTGAGTAGGACAAACATCTACACATTTTCTACATAGTGTACATAAAACAGGATCTATGTAGGCTAAATTATTCACCATAACTACGGCATCTTTTGGGCAAATATCTTCACATTTAGAACAACCAATACAAGCAACCGCACAGGATTTTTTTGCAATTCCTCCTTTATCTTCATTCAAACAGCCTACAAACACTTTTAAATCACGCTTATTACGTGGTCTCATTTCAATAATATCGCGTGGACATTCTTCAACACAAGCACCACAACTTGTACATTTGTCGGTAATGATCACTGGTAAACCTGTAGTTTCATCCATATACATAGCATCAAACTTACATACCTTAACACAGTCACCGTCTCCTAAACATCCATATTGGCAGTCTGTTTCACCACTATAAATCATCGCAGAAATAGCACAAGTTCTAGGTCCTTGAAATTCAGTTGTTCTAGGACGAACTTCACAACTTCCATGGCAACGTAACACTGCTACAGTAGGGTCTTTTTCTGCAACTTCTTTTCCCAATATAGTGGCTACTTGTTTCATCACCTCGTTTCCGCCT
>Ga0193951_1000906_pt1 | contig 13248 bp, 14 predicted proteins | sample BB_2_MG_FD_140370 | JGI IMG/M metagenome (GOLD analysis project Ga0193951, IMG submission 140370) | Microbial mat bacterial communities from the Broadkill River, Lewes, Delaware, United States - BB_2_MG | ecosystem: Environmental > Aquatic > Freshwater > River > Microbial mats | place: USA... | reverse complement strand
ATGATATGAGTAAAAACTTATATACTTTTGTTAGATTTGGTCAATATGATAATGAAGCTACTACTGATAAAGAATCTATGGGTAGAGTTCACGTACAATACTCTTTCTAATCACTTAGAAAATATAGTACAAATAAAAAAGGCTCTGGATAAAACCAGAGCCTTTTTTTATGTCAAATTTGTAAAACTTAAAGGACATATATATTTTAGCAATATCACAAAAAACATATATACTTTTACTGTATAAAAACTACTCTTTATTACAAATTGTCTTATATATACAGTATTGGCAAGTTTGATTGTTGTCACATTTCTCAAAACTTACACTTGTTGTATTAAACTCACTAAAAATATTTTTTAAAAGCTCTAATTTCTCATTTAAGACTACTTCTTCTAAAAGCTTTATATTATATAAATCATAATAAAAAGTATTGATATTATTACTTTTATAAAGACTTTCAACTCCTAAGAAATAAAACTCCAACTGAAAATCAACTGCTTTTTCGTAAGTTCTTTTTGTACTAACTTTTAAACTACTTGATGTTTTATAATCTAACACAAAATACTCATTACCTAAAGTATCAATTCTATCTATCTTACCTTGAAGTTTTATTCCTTCAAATTCACAAAAAAATGGTTTCTCTAAGGCTAGTATTTCAAAGCCTTGTCCAAATCTTTTTTCTTCTTGTGTTATAAACTCTTTTAGTTTTCTTTTCCAAATCTCTAAATCAAGATTTAAAAAAGGATTTTCACTTCTATTTTTATTAAAAATAGCAAGTAAAGGGTCATATCCTCTCTTTGGTTGCTTATAATACTCTTCTAAAGTATTATGTACTATATTTCCTAACTCGTAGCCCTTTGGCTTCAAAGAGATATCATGTTCTTTTATTTTTAAAATATGATTTAAGTAGTACTTTCTTTTGCACTCTAAAAACTTTTTTAAAGAGCTTGCACTCCAAACTAATTTTGAAAGATCAATATCAAGTACTACATCTTCACTAAAGTGACTAATACTACTATTTTTATATAGTATATGTTTATACTCATTATCATAAAGCTTCTCTTCTATATCTATTGTAAAAAGCTTATTTGCAAATCTTGATATTTGATTAGAATCATTTTTCACATAAGATATTGCTACATTTTTAGAGTTTGATACTAACCTGTGATAATAATACTTTTGTAAATCTTCTCTATCGCTTGATGTAGGCAGATTCACTTTTTGTTTTAAAGAACTTGATAAAAACTTATCTTTTAAACTTCTTTTAGGAATCAACGATTCATTAAAATCACAAATAATTACTGCATCGAAGTTTATAAGTCTACTTTCTAATAATCCCATAACAGTGATTTTCCCAGAATTTACATCATCTAAAGTAATTGAAGATACTTTTTGATGAAATATTTTTAATGCATCTTTTAATAGTATAGGCTCAGTTTGTGAAAAAATAAGTTTCTCGTATCTAAAACAAATTTCATCAAATTTTTCTAATAAAATATTGTCATCTACAAGAGATTTTAAATAATCAACTATTTTACTAAATCTCTCTTTTGTAATATGTGTTTTATTTGCATTTGAAAATAACTCCTTATACATATCAGAGTCAATCTCTAAATAGCCTAAATTCTCTTTTGTTTTAATTTCATCATCTATTAAACTTGTATAAATAGCATCTAAAGCTTTGTAAAGTTTGCTATTATAAATATCTATACCCATGGCATAATTAAAATACTCTTCTTTATCAAAAAGTCTTAATACTTTTGCAAAACTCTCATCTGGCAAAATTAAAGCTATTTTTTCTGGATTTAAACCTTTGTTTATAAAATTTAGCACAGAACTTTTTATAAATGCTATTTGATTTATTCTTGAAGAGAATCCTTTTATGTCAAGACTTTCTAAATCATTTAAAATTGAACTACTATTTATAATTTCTTTTTGAGACAAATTAATTAGATATTTTGAGTTAATATCTAAATCAAAACCATATTCAATAAACTTTGAAATAGATTTTTTATTGTAATCGTTGTATATAAACTCAACTTCCAAATTAACAAGTAGAGATATTTTTTTTACAAGTTCAAACTCAAACTGTGTGAAATATCCTTCAAAATATATCTTAATATTTTTGTATCGACTTAAAAATTCATCATTTAAGTTATAGTACAAATGCATATTAATTCTATCAATTGCATTATTTTCATCTAAAATATTTAAATAGTTTTTGTGTATTTGCTTTAATATATCTAAATGTTCTTCGTAATATGAATATGTATCAGCATTAGAAATAGATTCTATATCTATATTTTCACTTGCTGTTTCTAAAAAAAATCTATATATATAATCACTTTGTTTTAAAAAAGTATTAAAACTAGAAGATATTCCAAGAGTAGATAAATTTACTGTTTTAACAGCTTCATTTAAAAAAAGAAATCTTTGTTCTTCATCTATAATTTTTTTATTCTCAAAAAAAAGTGATTTTTTAAAAAACTCATCAATTGTGATGATTGTAGGTAAAAGAGTATTTGATAAGTTATCCTTATCTAAATACTCTCTTATTGATCTTGAAGTGGGATATACTAAAAGTTTATTGCTCTGTAGCATCTGACTTTATATAAAAGTACCCAGGGTTATTTGATACAGTAAACTTTCCTGTAACATTCCAGTTACCTTTTAAAGGTAATTCAATGTTAGTTATATATCTACCATTTTCTTGTTTAAAATCTTCATTTTTAAAGTCGATTGTAGACTTATGATTTGTAGGTCTAGATACTCTTAAATTAATATCTAAGTTATCTACAACATTTCCTTGTTTATCAGTCACATAAACTGATAATGTATTTGAACCTTTAACAAAAGCATTCTTATGTAGTGATTTTTTCTCAATAACTCTTTGAGCCATAAACATATCATCAATTACTAAGTCAAACTTTTTATTTTCATTAATTATTATTTCAAAATTATACTTTGATTTAAATACTTTATTTGCATTTACTACATCATTGTAGTTTTCATCTAAATCTTGGTAAGACTTTAAAAATGTCTCATCTTCATGTACGGGAGTATTTACAGCTGAGTAAATTGTCCAAATAATCATAGAAAATGTAAATGAAAAAAGACCAATAAATAAAAATGGCCAATAATTTCTTTTTTTCATAAGTTAGTTATCCTATTTCTTTCTTCTTAAAATTGCATAAATGTAAAGTAAAAGTCCAACTACAATTAGTGTGTACATAAAAACTTTCCATACAGTTCCTGCTACTTTTCCTGAACTTCCAATACTACTTTCTAGCTTGATATCTTTTGATTGAGCAATTGTATCTGCAATTGCTGCATAACCATTTAATATTGCTGCACTAGCTTTCGCAAAAGTTGAGTTCTTATCTTTTGACGCTAGCAATGGTACTACATAACTATTTAAAATTTCATTTTTATCAACTGTTTGCTCTAAACTTGAAGATACAATTAAATTTACATGAGTATCCTCAACTGCCATACTCAATAATACATATGGTTTATTTAAACTTTTAATAATCTCTGATTCGTACTCTTTAATATATTTAATTTTATCTTTTGTTGAAATATTTAGATCTAAACCTAAAGTACTTTTAGCATATACATAAATATTAACACCTAATTTTGAGAAAGATTCATTACCAATTTCATCTATTTTCGTAATAGCTCTTGGGTCAATTAATCCATCATCACTTAAAACGAATTTGCTTGCTTGAAGATTTGAAGATAAAAAAAGTAGTAGTGTTGCCACTACTACTTTAATAAAGTTAAACTTTTTCATTAACCTACATAAACTCTTGCTGAATCAAAGAAAGATAAATATGCAGATAATCCAGCCGCAGCTAATAATAATATTCCTATAATTTTATCCATTTTATCTCTCCTTATTGAGGTTTACCAACAAGTTCATAATGCTTTCCATTTTCAGTACTATTGAATTTTAGAGCATCTAAATCCTGGTTAACTTTGTAAAAATTTGTAGATTCGTTATTTTGAACCACTATTGCACTATAAGTTAATACAGCTAAAACTACTAGCAATAAAACTGTTGCAATTAACATTCCTGTAATTCCATGAAGAAGAGAAAAAATCCCTCTTTCATTTTCATTCATTTGTGTATTTCCTGCCATCTTACTCTCCTAAACTTCTAATATAAGCAGCAACTGCTTTTTCTTGAGTAGGATTTAATCTACCTTTAAATGAAGGCATCATACCGATGTTACCTTTTTTACCATTTTCAAGTACAACAGATACAATTGAATCATCATACTCAGCAATGTTTGGACCTACGTATGCCATACCTTTTCCATCAATACCATGACAAGATGCACATACTGCGTATGCAGCAGGTTGCTCACCTTTGAATCCACCTGCAACATATGAAGATACAGCATCAATATCAGCTGCTTCTGTTAACATCATAGGAGGCATTCCAGCAGGGTATGCTTCAGGGAAGTTATTTGCACCATTAGTAATTACATAAGATACTTGATCTTTAGCAATTCTTTTTGTTAAATCATGAGCTTTTCCATTGATACCTTCTGCATCAACACCGTGACAAGGTGCACATTGTACTAAGTACGTTGATTCACCCATTGCAACTAAAGTCTCATTTGATGGATTTTCCCATTTTGAAGCAAATCTATCATTATACTCATTCACTTCTTGATTCCATTGACCAATTTGTGAAAATCCATTTGTTGGGTAACCAATTGTCCAGTACCAAAACAACCAAACTAAAGTACCAATAAAAGCTAATCCCCAACCAGTTGGGATAGGGTTTTTATATTCACCAATACCATCCCAATTATCTTCTGCTAATTCACCACTAGCAGTATCATTTTTCATTTGGTTAACATACTTTAATACAACGAATACACTAATAGTGATAATCGCAATAGCAGCTAACATTGTAAGGTCATTAATATAATCCTCACCAAAGCTAAAGGCATCACCAGCAACAATATATGTTCCTGAGATTAGAGCAATGATAAGAATAATACCACCTATTACCATAGATTTCATATTATTTCTCCTTCTCTTTATTCTTTTCTTCTTTTCTATCTTCGAGAGGATCGGACTCTATTGTGTCATCATGTACTAAATTTGAATATTTTTCAAAATCCCTTTCACCCTTTTTATCACGCTTATAAATTGAATATGCGTACGAGTAAAATACAATAAATACTACCAAGATTAGGAAAAATTTTCCATAACCTTGTATCGTAAGAAGAGTCTCTTGATCCATTTTTACCTCTTATTTTAAAGAATTTAAATATGCAATTAATGCAACAATTTCAGGAACTTGACCGTTAGCAACGGCGTCTTTTACTGCTTGGTTTTTCATATCAGCAGCGATTGCTTGAGCATCTTGTTTAGCTTTAGCAATAGCAGACTCATAATCACCTAATTCTACATCAACTTTTCCATCACCATCTAGATCTTGATCATATGGTGTACCAAATACAGTCTTAACTGTATACGCTTCTGCATAAGCAGTATCTAAATCAGAAATATTCTCAAAGTGATGAGGATATGCTGGCATAATTGATCCTGGAATAACTGACGCAGGATCCATCATGTGATTTTCATGCCAGTCAGTAGTTCTATAATTACCAACTCTCATTAAATCTGGTCCAGTTCTTTTTGATCCCCATAAGAATGGTCTATCATAAGCATACTCACCAGATAATGAATACATACCATATCTATCAGTTTCTGATTTAAATGGTCTAATTAATTGTGAGTGACACGCATTACAAGAATCTTTAATATAAACTTGTCTACCTGCTAACTCTAACACACTGTATGGTTTAGTACCAACAGTTGGTCTTGATTGCTTAGCGAAATCAGGGATAACCTCAATAATTCCTGCAAACGAAATAAATACAAATACTAATACCGCAAAGAAAAACGGTCTTTGTTCAAACCAATGAAACATTATTACACCCTCCTTCTTAAGCTGCTACTGGTGTAGCATTAGTAGGTTCTTTATCAAGTACTCTACCTGCAGTTGCAGTTTTGTACATGTTATAAGCAAACATAAAGAATCCGATTAGGTACATTAATCCACCAACAGCTCTAATTGTATAATATGGTTGTAATACAGTTACTGTATCAATGAATGAATAAACTAAAGAACCATATTCATCATATGCTCTCCACATCATACCTTGAGTAATACCAGCAATCCACATAGAAGTAAAGTATAAAACAATACCTGTAGTTTGTAGCCAGAACTGTGTATCCATTAACGATTTAGAGTAAATTTCTCTTCCATACATTCTTGGTGCCATGTGATAAAGTGCAGCCATAATCATGAATACAACCCATCCTAATACACCATCATGTACGTGTCCTGGAATCCAGTCTGTAAAGTGAGCAATTGCATTTACAGATTTAATAGACTGAATTGGTCCTTCGATTGTAGATAACATATAGAATGTTGATGCTAAAATCATGAACTTAATCAGAGTATTAGATTGTAACTGTTGCCATTCACCTTTCATAGTTAAAAGCATATTAATAGCTGAACCCCATGATGGTAAAATTAATACAACTGACATTACAGAACCCATAGTTTGCATCCAATCTGGAACAGTAGAATAAATCAAGTGATGTCCACCAGCCCAAAGGTATACAAATAATAGACCCCAGAATGCTAAAATAGACAATTTATAAGAATAAACATTTTGTCCAGATTCTTTTGGTAAGAAGTAATAAATCATAGCAATAATTGGAACTGTAAATACAAATCCAACTGCGTTATGTCCATACCACCATTGTACTAATGCATCATTTGTACCAGCATACATAGAAACTGAATGAATCCATGAACCATAACCAGATACGAAGTAAGTTGGAACTTCCATATTATTAAATAGGTAAAGCATAGCAACTGCGATAAACCCAGCAATGAAATACCAAATTGAGATATATAATGTTCTTTCTCTTCTAATTCCGATTAAACCGAAAATTGAGATACCATATAATACCCACCAAACAACAACTAAAATATCTAAAGGCCATTCTAACTCAGCATACTCTTTAGAAGTTGTAATACCCATAAATAGAGTTACTACTGCTAAAAGAATTGTGATGAAGTAAAGTACAAAGTGTACCTTTGCTACTCCCATTAAGAATGGTGATTCTTTTAAAGATACTTTTAATACTCTTTGCCCGATATAATACCAACACGCAAAGATACCACTAAGAGTAAAACCAAAAGCTACACCATTTGTGTGTAAAGGTCTTAATCTACTGAAAGTACCATATTCACCTGCAAGGTTATTTAAACCTGGAAACGCAAGTTGAAATGCAAGTACAACACCAATTGTCATACCTATGATACCAAACAGAATTGTTGCAAATGTAAAGGCTTTAGATATTGAGTAATCATACTCGATTTGTGCACCGTTTTGCATCAATCTCCTCCTACTAATTTTTTATACAAGTCACTTTATTGTCACTTATCAACAAAATATTATCAAAAGGGCCATAAATTTAAGCTTAATATTTTAGTTTTTTTTTTAAGTTTTCTTTAATATTGAAACAATTCTACAAATAATTGTTTCAATTATAAAGAATTAATTAGAAGTTGTTTTTTAGAGCTTGTTGAGCTTCTCTTTTTAAACTCTTTTCTTTTAAGTCTGCTCTTTTATCATGTAGCTTTTTACCTTTAGCTGTTGCTACTTGAATTTTAACCATATTTTTTGAGTTAAAATATAGTTTTGTAGGTATTAATGTTACACCATCTTTTGTTACTTGAGAAAATAGTTTTTCAATTTGTTTTTTGTGCATTAATAATTTTCTACTTCTTCTTTCATCAGGTCTAAATGTCGTATGTGCAGTACCTAAATGAGTGATGTGCATATTTAAAACAAATACTTCATTTTTAATAATTCTTACATGTGAATCTTTTAAATTAACACGACCATCCCTCATTGATTTTACTTCACTTCCTTCAAGAACAATTCCTGCTTCTAGTGTCTCTAAAATATGATAATCATGATATGCTTTTTTGTTCTTAAATGTTAAACTTTTTTCTTTTATTTTTGCCATTATTTTACCTTAAAAAAAGAGCTTCCACTACCACTAAAAAACCAACCTTTTTTATCAAGTTTATTAAACTCATTATAGATTGATTTTGCTGGCTTATATAAATCATTTGCTTCGCTTATGCTATTTTCTTTTATTATTTTTGTTGATTTTAGTGCAAAAAGCTTAATTACCTTTTCCTTTTGAACTTCTTTATAAAATTTATCTCTAAACTCTTTAAATATCACTGCTGTATCGCATTTTATTTCAGGAGTAAAAACTTCTATATCAAGTTTTTCTTCTTCAAATTTTTCAATAATTTCACCTATTCCACTTACATTTGCACTATCATACTCGTAAACAAAAAATGGAACATCAGCCCCAATTTTCACTGCTATATCGCATAACTGGTCTTTACTAAGCCCTAAATTACATATTTCATTTACCATTATAATAAATGTAGCTGCATTAGAACTTCCACCACCAAGTCCTGCAAATTCTGGAATATTTTTTTCTATTACTACTTTATAATTTTTAAAATACTCTTCTACTTTTGGCGAAATCTCTTTTAATAGTAAATATGCTTTGTAAACTGTGTTTTTCTTTATATCACAACCAAAGTCACCCTCTAATGTAAATGATAAGTTATCTTGTTTTTTGAAAGATACAACATCATATAAAGAGTGAACTCGTACAAATCTAGATGCTATTTCATGATAATTATCTCTTTTACCTACAATTTTTAAAAAGATATTTACTTTTGCATATGACTTTTTACTTATCAAATCTTACCTTATTTAGAAGATATTTAACTTCACTATTTTCAATTTGGATTATACTAAAAAAATCTTCAAACTTAACGATATATGTTTTCTCTTCATTCTTTTCTAAAAACTCTAAAGAGATCTTTTTCCCACATTCGAAATACTCTTTATCTCCTGTGTATATATTCTCTTCTAAATCAAGGTAATCCAAAGGGTTTAGTTCCTTTTGATTTTCATATTTAAACATACCTTCATTTATTCTATTTAAATAGGATAAGGTGCCTATTCTATTTAGTTTTGATAAAAGAATTTGAGCTAAACTTCTAATATATGAGCCTTCACTAACTGTACTTTCAAAAGTAATAAAAGGATGATTATATGAGATAAATTTTGTATCAGAGATTTCCATTGTTGACAATTTCATTTGAACATCTTGTCCATCTCTTGCTAAATCATAAGCTCTTTTTCCATTTATTTTTTTTGCGGAAAACTTTGGAGGGTAATATTCATGTTTTCCTACAAGATTCATAATTTCATCTTTTAATAATGATTCATCAACTCTTTTTTCTTCTTGAATATCAATCATATTCTCAATATCCAAAGAATCAGAAGTTGCTCCTAACCAAATCACAGCTTTATAAGTTTTAGGTGTCTTTTTAAGATAGTTAAACAGTTTTGAGTATTGACCAAATGCAACAATTAAACATCCACAAGCAAAAGGATCAAGTGTTCCACTAAATCCAGCTTTTTTATTTCTATATTTTCTTTTTATTTCATTTAAATATGAGTTTGAAGTCCTAAACATAGGTTTATTAACTACAAGTAGTTTATTTAAAGGTTTATTATCATAAAGTTTTTTTTGCATTATTTACACGTGAATTTAAATTTTCTCTACGAAGCTTGAAAGGATATCTCTAATTTGTCCACCAAAATTGATAGTAAGTTTATAATCTTTTCCTGCTTTATTTGCTTTTTGAACTCTTCCCATTCCAAATATTTTATGTTGTACTAAATCACCTTTTTTAAATGAAGATGTTTTTTCAATGGTTAGACTTCCTTTTATTAAACCTGATTCACTTAAAAATCTACTTTTTAATAAAGATGCCCTTTTTCCTTTATAAAACCTTGAATGGACAAAAGATAAAGTTAAAGTATCCATAGCTCTTGTAATTGCTACATACCCTAGTCTTCTTTCTTCCTCAATATCACTTCCATCACCAATGATTGGAAAGAAGCCTTCCTCAAGTCCAATAATAAATAGGTGCTTATACTCTAAACCTTTTGAAGAGTGAATACTCATCATGGAAACAGCTTGAGATGTAAGTTCACCTTGTCCTGATTCTAAAGCAATTTCATTTAAAAAATCATCTAAATCTAAGTGTGGATTTTGAATAAAATAGTCTCTTATATATCCATAAAACTCGTCAATATTAGCTTGTCTATCAAAACCATCTGGAACATTATCATATGATGCTCTGTAATCAAAAGTATCTTCAAAAGAGTCTAAAAACTTCATTTTTGATTCTTCTAAAGTATCTCTTAAATCCATGATTGAAGCCATAAATACTTTTAATGTTCTTGAATTTTTCTTTCCAACAATTGCCGATAACTCTTCGGCATCAAACTCTTCAATAATATTAAATATTGGTTTTTTAAGTTCAACAGATTTTGCATCAAGTTTTTCAATAGTTGTTTTCCCAATACCTCTTTTAGGTTTGTTAACTACTCTTTTAAATGAAAAGTTATCAGTTGTATTTGTGAGAATTCTAAAATATGCAATTAGATCTTTTATCTCTGCTCTTTCATAGAATTTCATACCACCTATTAGCCTATAATTAAGTCCTGCTTTATTAAATCCCTCTTCAAGAGACCTTGAAAGGGCATTAACTCTAAATAATATTGCAATGTCACTTGCACTTTCGCCACTTTCTATTAATTTTTTAATATCATCTGTAATTTTTCTTGTTTCTTCATTTTCATCAGATGATTCATAAACTCTGATATTATCTCCATCTTTTCTTGTTCCAACTAGTTTTTTACCAAGTCTATCTCTGTTGTGTTCAATTAGTTGGTTTGCATGATTTAAAATTGTATTTGTTGAACGATAATTATTTTCTAGTTTTACAACTTTTGTATCTTCAAAGTGCTCTGAAAAGTTAAGAATATTTTTTATTGTCGCACCTCTCCAACCATAAATAGATTGGTCGTCATCACCAACAACACAAATATTACTGTGTGTAGAACATAGTTTTCTTAAAAGTTTATATTGAAGTTCGTTTGTATCTTGATACTCATCTACCATTAGGTATTGATATTTTTGACTAATTTCTTTGGCTAATTCTTCATTTTGATTTAATATTTTGTAAGGTAATAAAAGTAAATCGTCAAAATCTACAAGGTTATTTTTTAAAAGATATGCTTCATATTTTTCATATACATCTGCTATTTGTTGATATATTTTTAATTGTGCTGAGGCTTTAGCTTCAGTAGGAGTTAATAATGTATTTTTATATTTTGAGATTTCACTTACTAAAAGTGAAGTTGTAATCTCTTTGTCAATAGATTTAATAATTCTTTTTTTGTCATCTGTATCAATAATTATAAAATTGTTTTTTCTACCTAACTCTGTCATATGAAACTTTAAAAACAGAAGTCCAAATTTATGGAAAGTACAAAGTAGTGGTGGAGTATTTAAAGTTGAAGAGTCAATCATAGAGTATGCTCTTTCTCTCATTTCTGTTGCGGCTTTATTTGTAAATGTTAAAGTTAATATTGAACTAGGATCAATTCCTATTGAAATTAGATAAGCAAGTCTTGTAGTTATAGTTTTGGTTTTACCCGAACCAGCTCCTGCAAGAATTAATAAAGAACCATCAATATACTGTGCAGCTTCCTTTTGAGACTCATTTAAAGATGATAAAGATTTTTCTAACATTTTTACTCCAATTTACCTAATTATTAGGTAATATGTTAGATTATAGCATAATTTGTTTAAACTAATTATAGTTCTTAATTTTTTTATTTATAAATAAATGTTATTATAATCATTAAATTTTTTAAAGGTAACAAGAATGTTAACGGATTTTGCGAAATTAGAAACTTTTTTAACAGTTGTAAGAGAGAAGTCTTTTTCAAAAGCTTCTGCCAAGCTAGGTATTTCACAGCCAGCTGTTACTCAACAAATGAAGTTCATTGAAGAATATTTAGATGTTCAAGTAGTTGATAGAAAGAAGAATGGTATTAGGCTAACTAAAGAAGGTCAAATGCTATATACAATTGCTCAAAAGATTGAAAGATGTGTAAACAACGGAGAAAAAGAGTTACTAAAAATAATGAATAAAGATGTAACTTTTTTATTCGGTGCTTCATTTATTATAGGAAACTATATACTTCCAAGATTTTTGAATAATTTAAAAGAGAATATAAATAATGATGTCTCAATAAATGTTTCAGTTTCACACAAAGCAATTGAAGATTTATTAGATAAGAAAATTGATATGGCATTAGTTGAAAACTATATTCCTGATGATGAGATTATTTATAGAGAATGGATGGATGATGAGATTGTAATTTTTTCAAATCAAAAGCTTCCTGCAAAAGCAAAAGCTAGTGATTTACTATCTTACAAATGGGTATGTAGAAACCCAGACTCACATACTAGACTTATATTTAAAGAGTCATTAGAAAGAGCAAACTACCCTGACTGTGATACATTTGATGTAACTAGTGAAGTAACAAGTGCTACAACTATTGTTCAAACTGTTTTACACTCAGATAAAAATGAAACACCAACTGTTTCTATTGTATCAAGAAATGCAATTGAATCACTGCTTAAAGCTGGTGCTTTATATGAATCAAGAATTGGTACTCATAAAATGTCAAGAAAGCTATATATAGCTTATAGAAAAGATAGAAAACATGATGCATTTATTGAAAATGTAGTTGATTATCTACTTAAAATTAAAGGTTAATACTAAGACTTCCTCTTAGTATCTCTTTAGTACTTTAATCCCTCTTTTAACAAAGCATTTCTTATTTTTTTTATTTGTTGATGTTTATCTTTACACCATAAAGGCGCTAATAGTGTACTATCATCAATTCCAGCTGTTACTCTTTGAACGCTTATATTTGAAGGTAATCTTTTAATAGACTCCACTACTGTATCAACATAAAGTTCTTCACTTATAGGAGTGAACTTTCCTTTTTTGTATTGGTTAGTAAGAAGTGTGTTTTTAACAACATATAAAGGGTGAAACTTAATAGAGTCCACATTTAACTCTATTGTTTCATCTAAAGTTTTTAACATCATATCTTTAGTTTCATCAGGTAGACCATAAATCAAGTGACCACAAACCTTTAGTCCTTTTTCTTTAGTTCTATTTATCCAATATCTCATATTAGATGCATCATCACCACGATTTATTTTTTCTAAAGT
>Ga0193951_1000905_pt1 | contig 13253 bp, 12 predicted proteins | sample BB_2_MG_FD_140370 | JGI IMG/M metagenome (GOLD analysis project Ga0193951, IMG submission 140370) | Microbial mat bacterial communities from the Broadkill River, Lewes, Delaware, United States - BB_2_MG | ecosystem: Environmental > Aquatic > Freshwater > River > Microbial mats | place: USA... | reverse complement strand
TCAATTGTTTACTACTGAAAAATTTGAAGTGGTTTGTAACCTTGCTGCACAAGCAGGAGTTCGTTATAGCATCGAAAATCCTGATGCGTATATTCAAAGTAACATTGTTGGTTTTCTAAATATTTTAGAATGTTGCAGACATCATGAGATTAAACATTTGGTGTATGCGAGTAGTTCAAGTGTGTACGGAGCCAATATAAAAGTACCTTTTTCCGAAGAAGATAGTGTAGATAATCCTGTAAGTTTGTATGCAGCAACGAAAAAGAGCAACGAGCTCATGGCACATACTTACAGCCATTTGTATAAAATACCAACAACGGGATTACGGTTTTTTACGGTGTATGGACCCTGGGGGAGACCAGACATGGCGCCGATATTATTTGCTGATGCTATTTCAAATGATCGTCCAATCAAAGTGTTTAACAACGGGGATATGGAACGAGATTTTACCTATATAGATGATATTGTTGAAGGAGTAAAACGAGTAATAGAAAAGGCGATTGAAAATAGAGAGCTGTATAAAATCTATAACATAGGAAACAATGATTCTGTAAAGCTGCTGGATTTTATTACACAGATGGAAACGAGTTTAGGAAAAAAAGCCACAAAAGAAATGCTACCGATGCAGATGGGAGATGTAAAAAGAACGTGGGCAAATGTTGATGGTTTAATCAGTGATTACGAATACAAGCCTCAGGTAAAGGTGGCAGAAGGAGTACGTCGTTTTGTACAGTGGTATAAAGGATATTATTAATAAATAATAAATGAATTCATTTTTAAGTGATTTAGTTCGAGTTGGATTTTCCAGATTAAATGTTATTCTTTTTGGAGTGGGGACCTCTATGGCTACTGCTCGTTTGCTTACGCCCGAACAAAATGGAATTATTGCTACCTTGATGGTGTACCCTTCTTTATTTATGATTATAGGTTCTTTAGGAATAAGGCAATCTACAACTTATTTTGTTGGTAAGGAAATTTATTCTCTAGGTCGAATTAAAAATGCAGTAACACAAGTTTGGCTCATTACTTCGGTAATTAGTATGGGCATTTGTTATTTTTTATTTGTTTTTTTATCCAAAAATATTCCAGATTACACATTAGTATTTGTCTCTATTGCTTGCATTCCGTTTAGTTTGCATAACACTTATTGTTCCGGAATTTTCCTAGGAAAAAATGAAATCAAAGAATTTAATAAAATCAATTGGGTTCCCAATTTCATTACCTTTATCACCACAATTTCCTTAATCTATTTTTTAGATTTAGAAATTCTTGGAGCCATGTTAGCTTATCTTTTGGGACACTTATCCATTTTTATTGTTCTAATCGTAAAGAAAGATAACCTTCATCTTAAAAGCTTTTCTTTTGAAACTGAAGTAATCAAAAAGTTGCTTTCACTTGGATTGGTATATGCTTTTGCATTGCTCATTATCAATTTGAATTATAAAATCGATGTTGTTTTATTAGAGAATCTAAGTACTTCTTATGAATTAGGGATTTATTCTAAAGGAACGAGTATTGTTCAATATTTATGGCAGATACCTATGATTTTTAGTTCTATCATTTTTGCTAGAAGTGCTGTTTCTAAAGACGGGAATGCTTTCTCTATAAAAGTAGCTCACTTATTACGTCTTTCTTTAATTGCTGTTGGTATGCTAGCTTTAGCATTAATGGTTTTATCTAAACCAATCATTTTACTTATGTTTGGAGATCAATTTTCAGAGAGTGTTTCTGCTATGCAAATTTTGTTACCGGGTATTGTTTTACTCACTGTTTTTAAGGTAATGAATATGGATTTAGCTGGAAAAGGGAAACCATTTATTGCATTGAAAGCAATGGTTCTTCCTTTATTTTGTAATGTTGCATTGAACTTTTATTTTATTCCAAGATATGGTTCAGATGGTGCTGCGATTTCCTCAACTATATCTTATTCGTTGGCTTCTTTTTTCTTTCTTCATTTTTATAGTAAAGAAACAGGTATTCCGATTAAAGTGATTTTCAATTATAAAAAATCAGACTTTGAACCAATTATACAAATTGTAAACAAAGCTTCATCCAAAATAAAAAAATAATATGTTTTTATTCGATAAAGAGAGAACTGGACGAATTCCTTCTCAGTATATTTTTTCTGAAAAGCCCGCTGAAGAATGGAAAGTTACATTCAAACAAGATCCTATTAGATGTGCTGAATCCACTCCAGTTATTGATAAAAACGGGAATTTATATTTTGGTTCACACAATGGTTCCATTTATTGTATGGACGCAAACGGTCAAATTAAATGGCAATTTGTCACCGAATTTAAAGTATATTCCAGTCCGCTTTTACTTGACAACAAGATATACATTGGTTGCAATAGATCCACATTATTATGTTTAAATTTAGATGGTGAATTAGTTTGGAAATATGATGGTTATCTAGCTTTTTCAAAACAATCAAAAATAAAACGATTGTTTTGTAAAGGGTTTAATTTTTTAAAATATGATTATGAATTTAAAAAACTCAGTTATATAAACACTTGGACTTCTCCCAATTTAGTAGGGAGTCATTCTATTGCTTTTGTATTTTATGGATTAGGACTGGTTTTGTTAGATAAAAATTCTGGAGTTGTTCGTTGGCAAAAAGACTTAGGAAATCCTTCTTTTCATTTGGCAGGAGTGGCAGTTACCTTGGACGAGGGTGTTGATAAAATAGCTGTTTGTGGTCAAAATAGTGGATTGCATTTATTTGACGACAGCGGAAAGTTACTTTGGAAGAAAAAGGCCTTTCTAGGAAGTAACGCATGGGCAAATCCATCGATTGACGCGGAGGAAAATTGCATTTACCATTCGGAAAGTTTTTATAATAAAAAGTGTGTTTTGTATAAAACACACTTAAATGGGAGTGTTTTATGGAAAAGGGAATTTCCATTTGGATGTAGGGCTACCGTAGGGATAAGTAAATCTAATTTTGTTGTTTTTTTAGGACTCAACGGGGTTGTCTATTTTTTGGATAAAGAGACAGGTAAGGAAAATACATCTTTAAAAATAGCGTCTAGTGACCGTGGTTTATGGACCTCCCCTGCTATAATGGATAATAATTTTACATTGATTAATACAAAAAAATCGGTTAAAGAAGGTTCACTTATTTGTTTGTCACCAAAAGCAGAAATAATTTGGGAAATTAATTATGCAAAAGCTTTGTCAGTTCCTACGATTGATGTGCAGGGAAATCTGTATACGGCAACTTGGGCAGGCGATTTTTATAAATTTAAAAATAAATCATGAAAATAGGAATATTAACATACCATCACGTAATTAATGATGGCGCTGTATTGCAGACTTTAGGACATGTAAATACTTTAAAAGAAATATACCCGTCAGCAACAATTGAAGTTATTGATTACAGACATAAAACTACTGAGTATATTGAAAAAAGAGATGTTTTTAAAAATATTTTTAAACTCAAAAAAGGAGCTCTTTCTAAAATTAAAAAATATTATAACTTCAAAAAGTTTGTAAAGCAACTACTACCATTAACAGCGGAACATTTAATCTCAGACGATGTCCAGGAAGCAGTGGGTTTTATAAACAAACAAAATTATGACTATGTAATAGTAGGAAGTGATGAAGTTTGGAAAATATTAAATAAAAAATATTCCAGAAAATTTCCAAATATTTATTGGTTGCCTCCAAGTATTAAAGCAAAAAAAATTGCCTCTGCAGCATCAGCCAATACATCAAATGCTAGTTTGATTAAAGAACCGAATGTCGTAAAGACAATTAATGAAAATTTATCAGAATTCAAAGCAATAGCTGTTAGAGATCAATTTACTTATGATTTTATACAGGGCATAAATCCCAATTTAAATTTATACCAAGTTCCAGACCCTACTTTTGGTGTCGATTTCAATGCAGTTGGCGTAAAAGAAAAATTAGAAAAAGTTGGAGTTGATTTTAATCGAAAGCGTTTTGCCTTAAACCTATCTTCAAATAATATAGAATTTACTAAAGCTTCAGGACAAATTTTTAATTACGCCAAACAAAATAATATACAATTAATAGGAATAGGACAATATAATAAATATTGCGAGATTAATTTTTCTGATGTTTTGAATTCGTTAGAATGGGCTGCCTGCTATCAATATTTTGATTTCTGTGTTACAGATCGTTTTCATTCCACCATATTTAGTATAAAAAATAATATTCCTTTTTTAGTTATTGAATCAACAAAAAAATATCCTACTGAATATAAAGGAAAAATAGTTGATTTATTGTCGAAAATGGATAAGTTAGAGTATCATCAATTTTATACAAATGAAATAGATTTCGAAAATAAAATTACTAGGTTAATTTCTTTTTTTGAAGAGCAAGATTTTAAAGTGAAAGTTGATGAAATGAAAGATCAATTCAGAAATCATTTATTAAAGTTAGTTGAATTATGATTGTTGAATTTTATGAAAATTTTAACAGCTGGATGTGCCGGTTTTATAGGAATGCAGACCGTTTTAAAATATGTTGTTTTAGGATGTTAAGTGGTGAGTGTTGTATTGATCTCAATACGTAAATTATTAGCAGATATATTAAGAATCTACAGTATAGGAAAAGGTAATCAAGTTCAACTGATGGATTTTATTATAAACAATGGAGAAAGTTTAGGAGTGCCATTTAAGTACAATTTTTTACCAGCACAAAAAGGAGGTGTAGCAGTAACTTATGCAGACACTGCAGATTTAAAACAATTAGGGTGTAAAGTAGAAACGCTCTTGGGAGTAGGGATGCCTAAATTTATAAAATGCTTTAAAGGATATTATAAAAAATAACGAGAGAATCAAAATGATAAAAGTACTTTATGTAATTGATACGCTTAAAACAGGGGGAGCCGAGAAAAGCCTTGTTGATATTGCATTACATAACAAAGAAGTATCCGCTTGTTTTGTTACCATATATGGAGGCAATGATTTTAAAAGTATTTTAAATGATAATGGAATTCCTTGTTTTGATTTGGAGATAAAAAATCGTTACGCATTTAAAGAAGCAAGTCAAAAATTGGTTCAATTGTTATCCAAAATTCAGCCAGATGTCATCCATTCCACTTTGTTTCGCGCCGACATGGTAGCGCGAAAAGCAATAAAAAAGTACCAAATACCATTAATAAGCAGTTTTGTGAACAATTCGTATGTGAAAGATCGCTACGATAAATTAAACCTTGTAGGAAAGCTTAAGCTGAAAGTTGTACAGTACGTGGACAGACATAGTGCCGACAAAACCGACTATTTTATTTCAAATTCTCAAACGATTAAAGATTCCAATGCCGAATTTTTAAAGGTTAACCCGACTAAAATTCAAGTGATTTATAGAGGCCGAAGTACCGATAAATTTAATCCAGACTTATATGATAAAGTCTCGATTAGAAGAAATCTAGGTGCTGCCGATGGGTCTTTTGTGTTTTTAAATGTCAGTAGGTTGCTACAAAGAAAAGGGCAGATTGATTTAATAAAGGCTTTTGCAATAATAGTTGAGAAGTATCCGCAAGCTGTTTTATGGATTGCCGGAGAAGGAGGCTTTAGAAAAGAATTAGAAACAACTATAGAAGTAATGAAACTGCAAAATAATATTCGATTGTTGGGTAATCGTAATGATATTCCCAATTTATTAGCAGCAGCAGATTGTTTTGTTTTTCCTTCGTATTACGAGGGGCTTCCTGGCGCTTTAATTGAGGCTATGTTATCTCGTAAGATAATTATATGTTCGAATATACCAGAAAATAAAGAATGTGTGACAACCAATAGTGCTATAATGTTTGAAAAAGGAAATATAGCGCAACTTTCACAAGCGATGATTACACTGATGGGAAATGAAGAAAAATTTTGTGAATTAGGTAACGAAGCATATGAAGAAGCAATCTTGAAGTTTGATATTAACACAGTGGTATCCCAATACAATACCGTATATAGGAAAATGATTTTAAGAAACTAATGACGATTCTCCAACTCATACAAAAGCCCCAAAAAAGAGGCGCAGAAATTTTTGCAGCCCAATTGAGTCAACATTTATCAACCCTCGGTCATAAGGTCATACTGGTGAGTTTGTTTGAAGGAGATGCGGTATTACCTTTTGAGGGAACACAAATCCATTTGCGCCGCCCTTTAAAAAAAAGAGTTTACGATGTGGTAGGTTGGAAACAACTGGCAACACTCATAAAAAAGTACCAACCCGAAATAGTGCAGGCCAATGCAGGAGATACCTTAAAATGGGTGGTATACTCAAAAATAATCTTTGGATGGGAAGCCCAATTAGTAGCCCGTAATGCCAGTACGGTAAGCAACTATATCAAGCATCCGTTAGTAAAAAAAATAAACGGGTGGTTATACCGCAAAGCTGATAGTATTGTTTCAGTAGCTGTGTATACAAAGGACGACTTAAACCGTTTATTTCCTTTTACGACTTCAAAATCGGTAGTAATCCCCATAGGAATTGAACCTACGAAAATAGAACCAATAAAATGGAAAGGAGAAACGGATGCCAAATTACAAGTGGTACATGTAGGTGGTTTTTCATTTGAAAAAAACCATCAGGGGTTGTTGGTAATATGGAAAAAAGTGTTGCAAAAATTTCCGGAAGCAAAATTACATCTTTTAGGAGACGGCCCTCTACGGTCTAGTGTTCAGGAGCAAATACAACAATTAGGACTGGAAAAAAACATAGTGTTTCATGGTGCGGTGAGCAATCCCATGGATTATATGGCAGCGGGACATTTGGTGGTGTTGCCCAGCATTATTGAGGGGTTGCCTGGGGTATTGCTGGAAGCCATGTACGCCAAAACGTCGGTAGTAGCCTATGATACAGGAGGGATTTCAGAAATTGTAAAAGAAAAGGAAACCGGTTATCTAGTGGCCAAAAACGATGCAGAAGCCTTTGCTGCTCAAATGATAAAAGCCTTAACAGAAGATAATACCAGTATCATTAAAAAAGCCTATCAAATGGTGAAGGAAAAATATACAAACAACCAAATCGCTTTAGCTTTTGGGAGGCATTATAAAACTCTAGTCAATGACAAAAATTAAAGTTTTACATATCATAAAATCACTAGGTCGTGGCGGTGCCGAAATGTTGCTGCCCGAAACCTTAAAATTACACAACCAAGAGCAGTTCGAGTTCTATTACATCTATTTTCTGCCTTGGAAAAACCAAATGGTAGCAGCAATTGAACAAGTTGGTGGTAAAGTGACCTGCTTGCCGGCTAAAAACAACATTGCATTATTATTACAGTACCCCAAAATTGTACAATTCTGTAAAGAAAATGAAATACAATTGATTCATGCGCATTTACCATGGGCGGGTTTTGTAAGTCGTATGGTACATAAAATGACGCGGATTCCTTTACTGTATACAGAACATAACATGCAGGAGCGTTATCATGTGGTAACCAAGAAAATCAATCAATTCACATTTAATTGGCAAAGCCTTGGAATTGGGGTTTCGGACGATGTCACCCATTCAATTATCAAAAATATAAGCCCTGCCATACCAGTTCAGACCGTTTATAATGGCGTGAATACAGAAAGTTTTAAACGCAATAGCGATACTGCAAGCTATTCAATCCGAGAGCAATTAGGGATACCGTCGGATGCTTTTGTAGTGGGTACAGTGGCCGTGTTTCGTTTTCAGAAACGTTTAGATCTGTGGTTGGAAGTGATGAAAAGAGCCGTTGAAAAAGAAGAAAATATATATGGGGTTATCGTTGGTGCTGGACCTTTACAAGAAGAAATAGAAAAAAAACACAAAAATCTGGAGCTGGAAGGGAAGGTGTTCTTTGTGGGGTTACAAACCGAGGTAAAGCCCTATTATAAAGCCATGGATGTTTTTATGATGTGCTCATCTTTTGAAGGCTTGCCTGTTGCGCTTCTGGAAGCCATGAGTATGGAATGTGCTATTGTAACCACCGATGCAGGAGGCGTAAAAGAGGTTATCCGTAATGAAGAAGATGGAAAACTGGTTGGTATAGATGATTGGGCAGATTTGGTAGATAAAATAGTGGCGTTAAAAAATAATCGTACAGAATTGAAAAGACTGCAACAAGCGGCCAGAACCCGTGCCGAAGTTGCTTTTAGTATGCAGGCTATGATTGCAAATTTAGAAAAACGTTATAAAAAGCACCTGAAATGCTAATACGAACGGCTGATATAAAGGATAAGGAAGCTATAGTGGCCTTATTGAAAGCGAGCTTAGGAGAGAGCTTACTCAAAAAAACGACCACAGTTTGGGAATATAAACACGAAGAAAATCCATTTGGGAAATCCTATGTTTTGGTGGGAGAAGCTGAACAGCAACTAATAGGGGTGCGTGCTTTTATGGCCTGGCGCTGGCAAATAGGAGAAAAGGTGTGGAGGGCTTATCGTGCAGTAGATACAGCTACTCATCCAAAACATCAAGGGAAAGGGATTTTTAAAAAGCTCACCTTACAAGCCTTGAAAGAAGTAGAAGCAATTTCCCCCTGCTTTATTTTTAATACGCCCAATAGTCAAAGTAAACCTGGCTATTTGAAGATGGGCTGGAAACCGGTAGGAAAAATTCGTTTAGGAATATGGTTCGTACCGCTATTGTCCTTGCTTTATAGAGGCAAGAGAAATATAAGTTTAGCAAACCGCATTGAATCTGCCGAATTGGAAAAGATTTGCAATCGTCATAACGAGAAACTAAGTAGTAATAATTGTTTTTTTACGCCCAAAACACCAACATATTTAAAATGGCGCTATGAAAAAAATCCGATGCAAGGCTATACCGTTTTTTCGGATACCGGTTTTTATGTGGCGGTCTATGTAAAAAAACACAAACGTTTCAAAGAATTGCGTATTGCAGAATATATAGGAACACTAGAAAAGAAACAGCAAGTCGCTTTGGAGCAACAAGTAGTAGCACTTGCCAATAAAGAGGGATGTTGGATCATTTCAGCGGCGCGTACCGATTTGTTTTTTGGAGGGATAAAAGGTAATTTTGGTCCAGAATTGCTATGCCGTGAAATACAGGGGCATACAGTACCCAATCTTTTTAGCGGAATACAAGAAACCTGGTCTTACAGTCTGGGGGATTTAGAATTGTTTTAATATGGATATAATTGTAGTACTCACAGGCATATTGTTCGGAAATACAATAATTCATGCCAGTATGGCAAAGAAGTTTAAATTTTACAATAAAAGATTGTTAAATAAAGTCTTTTTATATCATTTGCTATTTTTTGGAATTTATTTTACTTATGCTAGTTTTAATCCTTCGGATTCACATCATTACTATTTAAGAGCGTTAAATTTTAATGGGGATATTTCTGAACTTTTTAAATCTGGAACCAATTTTATCATTTATTTGGCCTATCCTTTTGTGCAATTAGGGTGTTCTTACTTCAGTATGATGTTATTGTTTTCTTGGATGGGGTATCTAGGTTTTTTATATGCTTATGTGTTTTTTAGAGAAAATATCGGTGTGTCCGTAAAAGTATTTGGAAAGTATGATTTACTTACCTTGTTATTGTTTTTGCCTAACATGCACTTTTGGTCAGCTTCTTTAGGGAAAGGTTCTGTTATTTTTATGGGGTTGATGATGATGGCGTATGCGGTTAAGAGTCCAACAAAAAGAGTACTACCTTTATTGGTAGGTGCTTTTTTTGTGTATATGGTACGTTCCCACATGCTGTTGTTTGTTATTGTTGGAGTAATCTTTGGAGTCTTTTTTGGAAAAGATCAGAAACTAGGAAAAGGAGCCAAGGTATTGTTGATTTTGGCAGGGATCGCTTTTTTGTCATTTGGTTTGAAAACCGTTTTGGGAGTGGCGCAACTGGAAGGATCTGAAAATGTGGTAGAGGACTTTCAACAGTTTAGTAATACACGTGCATTAGAATTGTCAAAATCGGGATCCGGTCTAGATATGTCTAGTTATCCTTTACCTTTAAAACTATTTACCTTTTGGTTCCGTCCGCTTTTTGTGGATTCACCTGGAGCATTAGGCCTTTTCAGTTCTTTTGAAAATTTGATATATTTATTGCTTTTCGCTAAAATTGTAAACAAACGATTTTGGCGTTTTTTCAAAAAAGCTCCTTATATGGTAAAAATGGGAGGTCTTACGTTTTTATTAACCTCTGTTGCGATGACATTTGTGATGTCGAATTTAGGGATCATTATGCGCCAAAAAGCTCAAGTAATGTATTTTGGCTTTTTTGTAATTTATTATTTCCTAGCTATAAGCAAGAACAAAAAATAAAATTTTATGAAAACCAACAAAGGAACCTTAGTGATATCGCTTGATTTTGAATTAATATGGGGAGTTTTCGATCATATAGAACCACTTTCTAAAGTTAACTATTTTGCAAATACCCGAAAATTAGTTCCTCAGTTGTGTCAACTTTTTGCTGATAATCATATTGCAGCAACTTGGGCTACAGTAGGTATGTTAATGCACGAAAATTGGGAAGATTGGTTGGCTTATCAACCTGTTGTAAAACCGGATTATAAGAATAAACTCCTCAATCCTTATAATTTTGGAGTTCAACATAAAGGAACAGTGCCAGAATCTTTATTTTTTGCACCCGATTTGGTACGCACAATTCAAAAGACGCCCTTTCAGGAAATAGCAACACACACCTATTCACATTATTATTGTTTAGAAAAAGGAGGTAGTTTGGAAGCTTTCGATGCTGATTTGGGAAATGCAGTAAAATTAGCACAACGGTTGAATGTGTCGCTGAAATCATTAGTGTTTCCTAGAAACCAATATACAAAGAATCATATACAACTTTGTGCAAAATGGGGCATAGAATCTGTTCGAACAAATCCAAACATCTGGTTTTGGGACAACGAGTACACCAAAAATCCACTCCTTAAAAAAGTTTTTAGAACTGGAGATGCTTATGTACCAATAGCTGATATGGTTTACAGTAGTAATCAAATAAAAAGAGATGAAGGAGTGGTTTTACAACCAGCTAGTAGATTTTACCGTCCTTTTGGTAGTTCTCAAGTCCAACGCTTGCTGCATCGTAAAAGAGTTTTCAATGAAATGACAGTTGCAGCTAAAAACAATAATATATATCATCTTTGGTGGCATCCTCATAATTTCGGTAATGAACCCAAAACTTGTTTACAAGAATTAAAATTGTTAATCAACCATTTCCTAAAATTACAAGCCGAGTATGGTATGCAGAGTAGTACAATGGTACAAATGGCAGAAGTGCATAATAGGGTATGAAATTAAAGTTTATATGAGTATAGAACCAAAAATAATACGTATAACCACAGTCCCGTTATCATTAAAAATTTTATTAAAAGGTCAACACCGTTTCATGTCGTCAAACGGTTTTGAGGTTATAGGTGTTTCTAGTCAAGAAAAAGAGTTAGAAGAAGTTCAGAATGAAGAAGGTATTCGTGTTGTTAGTATAGAAATGACACGAATGATAGCTCCTTTAAAAGATGTAAAGTCATTATGGAACTTTTACAAATTGTGTAAAAAAGAAAAGCCTATGATCGTACATTCGCACACACCCAAAGCAGGAATTGTAAGCATGTTAGGAGCAAAACTGGCAGGCGTGCCTATTCGTTTACACACGGTGGCGGGCATGCCGCTTATGGAAGCTAAAGGAATAAAAAGAACCATACTAGATGTTGTAGAAAAGCTAACCTATGCTTCAGCAACGAAAGTATATCCGAATTCAAAAGGCTTATACGATTTTATTTTGCAGAATAATTTTGCTCCAAAAAGCAAATTAAAAGTCATTGCCAACGGCTCCTCCAATGGAATAGACACAGCGTTTTTTGCACCAGAACAGATTTCCGATACGCAGAAAGTGCGACTCAAAAAAGAACTGGAAATAAATGATAACGACTTTGTATTTGTTTTTGTAGGTCGTTTGGTAGCAGATAAAGGAATAAATGAATTAGTAACGGCTTTTTCTAAACTCTCTAAAGAAAAGAAAAATATAAAAATACTGTTAGTAGGCCCATTTGAAAGCGATTTAGATCCTTTGAATAATGAGACTTTAGAAGAGATAAAAAAGAATAAAAATATAATAGCAGTTGGTTATCAAAAAGATGTTCGTCCTTATTTTGCTATTTCCAATATATTGACTTTTCCAAGTTATCGAGAAGGGTTTCCAAATGTAGTGATGCAAGCAGGAGCCATGGGATTACCAAGTATTGTTTCAGATATCAATGGATGCAATGAAATTATAGAAGAAGGAAAAAATGGAACTATTATTCCTGTCAAAGATAGTAATGCAATATATAGCGCCATGCAGAGAATGATGGACGATGAGGTTTTTTATAAGCAATTAAAGTCCAATGTTAGAGAGATGATAACTTCACGTTATGAGCAATCGCTAGTATGGAATGCTTTGTTAGAAGAATACAATACGTTGCTTAAAGAAAAAGGGTATGTTGTATAAAAAAATAATAAAACGCCTTTTAGACTTTGTAATAGCCTTTTTAGGGTTTATCATTTTATTGCCAGTTTTTCTAATAGTTACAATTGGATTATTTTTTGTAAATCAAGGTAAACCATTTTTCTTTCAAAAGCGTCCAGGAAAAAATGAGCTAATATTTAAGGTCATAAAGTTTAAAACCATGAATGATAAAAAGGATATTCAAGGAAATTTATTATCAGATGCTGATAGACTAACAGTCATAGGTGCTTTTGTAAGAAAAACTTCTTTGGATGAAATTCCGCAACTACTAAATGTACTAAAAGGGGATATGAGTTTAATAGGACCACGACCTTTATTACCTGAATATCTACCATTATATAATGAGGAACAAAAGAAACGACATAATGTTCGTCCTGGTATTACGGGATGGGCACAAGTAAATGGAAGAAATGCGATTAGCTGGCAACAAAAATTTAACTACGATGTGTGGTATGTAGAAAATTTAAGTTTTGTATTAGATGTAAAGATTTTCTTTTTAACTTTTTTAAAAGTATTTAAATCAGAAGGAATCTCAAAAGAAGGTGAGGTAACAACAACTAAATTTTTAGGAAATGAAAAATAAGGTTTGTTTATACGGAGCTAGTGGGCATGGTAAGGTTATTAAAGATATTGCTACAAATAATGGTATAGAAGTAATTGCGTTTGTAGATGATACACCAAAGTTTGAAACTCTTCATGGTGTTCAAATTATAAAATCTTCGAAGATAGAATCACTAGTGAAAGAAAACTTTATAATTTCAATAGGAAATAATGAAATAAGAAAGAGAGTTAGTGAGTCAATTAAAGTGAATTTTACTTCGTTGATTGATAAAAC
>Ga0193951_1000904_pt1 | contig 13265 bp, 10 predicted proteins | sample BB_2_MG_FD_140370 | JGI IMG/M metagenome (GOLD analysis project Ga0193951, IMG submission 140370) | Microbial mat bacterial communities from the Broadkill River, Lewes, Delaware, United States - BB_2_MG | ecosystem: Environmental > Aquatic > Freshwater > River > Microbial mats | place: USA... | reverse complement strand
GTCAATGGCCTGCTTGTCGCTTAAGTTTTCAATTTTAGCCATAAGGTAACCGGCAGTAAAGGCATCGCCTGCGCCAATACAGTCAATAGGTGTTTTGTTGTGGTAGCCTTCAAAAAGTGTTGTCTCATTGTCTTTTATCAGTTCAATGCCCTTGCTACCACAGGTTTTTATAATGGTGTTTTTATTGAGTTGAGCAAGCTGCGATGCATTCAGGCTATTTCCTTTCTCAAGTAATGCTAACTCTTTACTATTGGGTAAGAAGGTATCAACAACAGGTAATAATTTTGCTAGGTTGGTATTCCATTTTTCTTCAGTATCCCATTGTGGATCAAGAGAAGTGGTGGTGCTTAATGACTTAATTTTTGCATAAAACTCAGGAAGGATGTTTCGGAAGTGTGGCAATACAAACGGATTAGACATGTGAAAGAAGGGTGTTTTTTCAATTAAATCCATCGGAATGTCATCCAGAGATAGGGTAGCCATTGCTCCCGCAAAAGTGAGGTTAGCTCTGTCTTCGTTCTTGTTCATCACTACTGTACAACCTGTTTTAGCTTTGTTGCGCATGGGCATGTAATCTGTACATACGCCATTGGCTTCAAGCATTGATTTAAACTGGCGACCCAGCACGTCGTTACCAATAGCGCCTATAAAAGCTACTTTAGCACCCAGAGTTGCTAGGTGAGCTGCAGTAATGCCAGCTGAACTGCCTAAGGTAAAATTAAACTGTTCGGCTATAACCTCTTCTCCTAGTTGTGGTAACTTATCAAAATCATTAAAAATAAGGTCAATATTGCAATCTCCAGCAATAACGATATCAAAGTCTTTCATGTTGGCTGGTTTAATCTTAGCAGGTTCTTACAAAATCTACATTTACCGACTCTACCTTCTTGAGCTTGGCAACAATAGCTTCGGTACGCGATTGACGGCAACTCCATTCAATGGCGCAACGTAAATTAAAATCTTGCAAATGTATCGTTGGGTTCTCCTCTTTCATGATGCGCATAATGTCATTCATCACCCCATAATCATATTCAACTCGATAAAGGTCATTAACCGTTTTTTCAATAATAGTCGCATTATTAATGGCATCAATTGTGGCTTCTTTATAGGCATGTATAAGTCCACTTGTGCCAAGCTTTGTGCCTCCAAAATAACGAATTACTACCACCAATATATTTGTTAATTCATGCGAGCGTAATTGACCTAAAATGGGTTTGCCAGCTGTACCTGATGGTTCGCCATCATCGTTGGCTCTGAATTTTAATCCATCAGTACCCAGTTGCCAAGCAAAGCAGTGGTGGCGAGCATCGTAAAATTTTTTCTTAAGGATATCCACATGCTCTTTTATTTCCTCTTCGGAATAAACAGGATAGGCATAAGTGATGAACTTACTGCCCTTTTCTTTGTAGAGGCCTTCTGAAGGTAATTCAATTGTATTATATCTATCTATTATTGTCATTGATGCGTTTTACTTCTAATGGTAATGTTTGAAAGGGTGAAAATAGTAAAAAAATAGTTTGAGGTGTCAATGTTAAGTTATCGTTAAATGAAACGTCTTAGGAGTGCAGCCGTAATACTATCTTATTCGAATGTATATATTTGCACCCGAAATTAGTACAATTCTTAAAAAAAGGTGAACTTAGTGTTAAATCATATGCCACCTTAGCGTACTGTTAATTGTTAAATAATTTATTACCACGAAATAGAATAAGGAGTTTTTTGGAAGCATAACAAAAAAAAATAAAGATGAAACTTAGGTTACTTTTAATAGGGCTGGTTATAAGCAGTGGGATCGCTATAGCACAGCAAGACGAACAAGCAACGTTAGAACCTTTAGAGTGGTTTAGAAAAGTAAAAATAAATGGTTATATGCAATTACGTTATAACGATTTGTATAAATCCAATCCTGATATGGAGAACCCGCAAGGTGATCGAACCTATGGCGGTTACGATGGTTTTTCGATTCGGAGAATGCGCTTTAAAGTATCTGGTCAGATCCACCCTCGATTGTATTTTTATTTTCAGGCTGATTTTGCTTCAGATGGTAAAAACCTTGGTCAGTTGAGAGATGCGTATTTTGATTATTTTCTCGATCAAAAAGGCAATTGGAGGATGCGTGGGGGACAGAGTAAGATTCCTTTTGGCTTCGAAAATTTGCAGTCATCACAATTGCGTTTGGGACTAGATCGTAACGACCCTTTGAATAGTGCAGTTAAAGATGAACGCGATATGAGTTTGGGTGTTCATTATGCGCCACAAAAAATTAGGCAACGTTTTAAGCATTTAAAAGGGAGTGGTTTGAAAGGCTCTGGTGATTACGGTATGGCTTACTTAATGATATACAACGGACAGCGTGGTAATCGAATTGTGCCTAACGAGCATAAAGTGCCCCATATGGCATTGCGCTTTACATACCCATTTGAGTTGCCATCCGGACAGTTTATTGAAGCTGGAGTGCAAGCATATAATGGCCAATATGTAATGACCTCGGCTAGTGATGGTGTTGTGGTTAGAAACGATGATGGTACGTTGACCAACACTTTAGCTAATGATCAATTGTTTGATGACCGTAGGGTAGCAGCTAGTGTAATCTATTACCCGCAGCCCTTTGGTGTACAGGCCGAATACAATTATGGTGTTGGCCCTGAGTTTGCACTTGACCAGGCAACAGGGATTGGTTCTATTGGTAAAGAATCTTTGCATGGTGGATACATACAAATGATGTATCGCATTCAGCACAACAATCAGGAGATAATGCCTTTTACGAGAGCGATGTATTACGACGGTGGAAAAAAGTTTGAGACAGATGCACGTAGTTATACCGTTAAGGAATTAGAATTGGGTATTGAGTGGCAACCCATTAAGGCTTTCGAGGTAACGGCTATTTATACGTTTTCAGATCGCAGGTACGAAGACATGGAAATGCCTGTCAATCATCAGAACGGACAATTAATAAGGTTGCAGTTACAGGTTAATTACTAAAGCAGATTAGGTCAATTTAAATTTAAAACTCAGGATGATAGTTATGATACGATCTCTAATAGCAACGGTGTTTGCTACTTTTGTAATGTTGGGGTGTAATTCGCCAGTAGAGAAGAGTAGTCTGGTTATAATGCCTGTTGGTGAGGGTGATAAGCAAGCCATTTTGAGTCAAATGGAGGCATCGCGCCAAGGCTGGAATACAGGTGATTTTGATGCATATATGGATGTTTATTGGGCTTCTGATTCACTGCAGTTTATGGGTTTGAACAGCATAACTCATGGTTGGCAACCCACTTTAGATAGGTATAAGAAGAGTTACCCAACAGCCGAACATCGTGGTGTCCTGACGTATCAATTTACGCACTTTAATCAATTGGCAGAGGATTGCATTCTGGTTATCGGTCATTTTCATTTAGAGCGCCCTATTGGTAACGCAGAGGGTAATTTCTCATTAATCTGGAAACGTATTAAGGGGGAGTGGCGTATTATTTTGGATCATACCTAATTTCACATATTTATTTGTGTAATCCCTTGAGTCGAACGATTCAAGGGATTTTTTTTATTGCTAAATAGTCGTAGGTTTACCAATTCTCCTTAATTGCTTCGTTTCTCCTTATTCACTTTTTACTATCTTCGCACTAAAAGCAATTAGAGATGAGTAATTTCAAAGAGGATTTAATGAAGGTAAAGGCTTTTGCCTTTGATGTGGATGGTGTTTTGTCATCTCAAATGATACCCATGCATACTTCAGGAGAACCTATGCGCACCGCGAATATTAAAGATGGTTTTGCTATACAGTTAGCTGTTAAGTTGGGTTATCCGGTTGTAATAATTTCTGGAGGTAATACCGACGCTGTGCGAAAACGTTACGAGGGGTTAGGCGTTAAGGATGTTTACTTGAGTATTTCTGACAAATGGCCTTGTTTTGAACAGTGGGCTGAAAAATACGGAATCAATCCTGAAGAAGTGATGTACATGGGAGATGATTTACCTGATTATCCAGTGATGAAACGTGTGGGAGTACCAGTGTGTCCTGCCGATGCCGTTGAGGAAATAAAATCGCTGTGTAAGTATATTTCCGATAAAAAGGGCGGTGAAGGTGCAGGTCGCGATGTTATTGAACAGGTGTTGCGTGCACATGGTAAGTGGGCTTTAGATTATATTTGGTAACCAAACAATAGATAATGAACTACCTCAAGCTTATACGGTTTAAGAATTTGTTGATGATTGGCGGAATGCAATACGCCTTGCGTTATGGCCTAATTTTGCCCATATTAAATCATTATGAGCTGAGGCCAGTATTATCTGATTTTAGGTTTGCCTTAGTGGTTTTATCAACGCTGCTGTTGACTGCCTCCGGATACATCATTAACGATTATTTTGATATTCGTATTGATCGCATTAATAAACCGAACAAAGTATTGGTTGGCAAGTGTGTAAAGCGCCGTTCGGCCTTATTTTTACATGTGCTGCTAACGATTATTGGTATTCTTGTGGGGCTTTTTATTGCTTATGTAAGCCGAAAAGAAATATATGCTTTGATGTATATTGCAGTGCCGGTTTTACTCTGGTATTACAGTACAACGTTTAAGCGCCATATTGTTATTGGTAATCTGGTTGTCTCTTTCTTAACTGGAATAGTTGTGCTTTTGGTGGTGTCTGTCGAGTTTGCCATGCTGTCGAAAGTGCATGGTTCATCCATCTTGCGTACCGAGGCCTGTTCGGTGGCCTGGTTCTGGACGACTGGATTTGCCATATTTGCCTTTCTAACTAACTTTATCCGTGAAATAATAAAGGATACCGAAGATATAAAAGGCGATAAAGCTGTTGGTTGCAAAACTTTACCAATCGCTTTGGGTATATACCTCACTAAGGTTTTTGTATCTATCTTGGTGGTTATTTCCATTACGGTTATTTGGCTTTTGTATTTCTTTGTAGAGGAGTTGCATACCATACCATATGTTGTGCCTTATTTTGTAATCGCATTTACAATACCCCATGTGTTATTGATTTACAAGTGGATTACAGCGAAAGAATCAAAGGACTATCACGCTGCAAGTGGATTAAACAAACTCATTATGTTACTGGGCGTATTGTTTATTGTGCTAGCTGGTCAGATGTTTTAAAACATTTTGAAGCGCTTACGAGGTGAAATCAGTTTCTTAACATTGCAATTGTTTTATATTTGTGAATGTTTGATGTAAATGGAATTTCAGGATAGAATATGACGGATTATAAAATCGTACTGGCCTCGCAATCACCCCGCCGTAAAGAATTGTTAGCTCATTTAAATATACCTTTCGAGGTGCTTGTAAAAGAGGATGTTGAAGAGGTTTTTCCAGAAGAGATGTTGAGTGTGAATGTGCCAGCTTATCTCGCTCGCCTTAAGGCCAAGCCTTATTCCAAAGACTGTCAAAAGGATAATATATTAGTGATTACGGCCGATACCATTGTGTTTTGCGATCAGCAGATACTTGGTAAACCAAAAGATCGGGAAGAGGCTATCACCATGTTAAATAGCTTATCGGGTAAGGCGCACGAAGTAATTACGGGTGTGGCTTTGACGGCTGAAAATAAACAGACTGATTTCACCGTTTCTACTAAAGTATTTTTTAAAACACTTACTTCTGAAGAGATTGAATTTTATGTAGACAACTATAAACCCTATGATAAAGCTGGTGCTTATGGCATACAGGAGTGGATTGGTATGATTGGTATAGAACGTATCGAGGGTTCATATTTTAACGTAGTGGGCTTACCAGTGCAGAAATTGTATACAGAATTAAAACGTTTTTAAATCTATAAAACAACAAATATGACTAAGAGAATACTATTAACATTGGTAGCAGCTCTGTTTTTACAAACTTTTGCTCGCGCCGATGAAGGCATGTGGATTCCAATGTTGCTTAAAAAATACAATATTGAGCAAATGCAGGATTTGGGTTTTAAGCTCAGTGCCGAAGATGTGTATAGTGTAAATGAAGCGTGCTTGAAAGATGCAGTGGTTATCTTTGGTCGTGGCTGCACGGGTGAGTTAATTTCAGATAAAGGATTAATCGTGACGAATCACCATTGTGGTTACGGGCAGATTCAATACCACAGTTCGGTTGAGAACGATTACCTGACCAATGGTTTTTGGGCTATGTCGCAAGAAGAGGAGCTAGTGAATCCTAATCTGTCAGTGACATTTCTTAAACGTATGGATGATGTGACAGCTCAGGTGCTTGAGGGGCTAGAAGAGAAAATGACAGCTGAAGAGCGTAATAAAGTCATCAAGAAAAACATTAAAAACATAAAGGCTGCAGCAGTTAAGGATACGCATTATAAAGCGGTGTTAAAGCCATTTTTCAGTGGTAATCAGTACTTTTTGTTTATTAACGAAGTATTTACCGATGTGCGCTTAGTCGGAGCACCTCCATCAGCAATTGGTAAGTTTGGTGGCGACACAGATAACTGGATGTGGCCACGTCATACCGGTGATTTTTCAATGTTCCGCATATATGCTGACAAAGACAATAAGCCCGCTGAGTACTCTAGTGACAATGTGCCTTATACGCCAGCTCAACATTTCCCTGTCTCGCTGAAAGGCGTTAACGAAGGTGATTTCACCATGGTATTTGGTTACCCAGGCAGCACCTATCAGTATGTACCTTCGTACCACTTAAAGATGTTGACCGAAACGGTTAACCCGAAATTGATTGATGTACGTACTGAGAAGTTAGCCATCATGAATCGTTTTCAAGAAGCTGACCCTGCTGTTCGTATTAAGTATGCTGCTAAAAATGCCCGTATATCTAACAGTTGGAAACGATGGATAGGTGAGAATAGGGGTCTTGAAATATTAGATGCCATCAGTAAGAAGCAATCTTTTGAGGCTGACTTTAATGTTTGGGCTAAAGCCAATGCACCTGAGCATAATGAGCTGTTGGCCAAATATAAAAAGGTGTATACTGAATATACCAACTATAACCTGACCTATGGTTATTATCGCGAAATGATCCGTTCTAACGGCATGGAGATTGCCGCTTTGGCAGGTCAAATGGAGGCTTTAAAAGCACTTTACGAAGGAGAAGAGGTGGATGAGTCGGCCATTGCAAAAGCTAAAAAGAAATTAATTGAACGTAGTAAGCTATTTTTCAAGGATTACTACAGGCCACTTGACAAAGAAATTTCGGCTAAACTTTTAAGTATGTATGCCGAAAATATTGATGCTGCTTTTCAGCCTGATGTTTATTTAACCATTAATGGTAAGTACAAAGGCAATGTCCAGAAGTATGTGGATGACTTGTATGCCAAATCTATTTTTGATGATGAAGATGCTGTTATTGCTTTTATAAACGATTTTTCAGTCAAATCGATTAAGAAATTTGTTAAAGATCCGGCTTTTATTTTAAACAAGAGTTTTGTTGAGGTGTATACCAATAAGGTATATCCACAGCTTAAAAAATATAAAATGGAGTTGGCTGATTTGGATAAAGCATACATGGCGGCCCAAATGAAATTCAAGTCTGATAAAGTTTTCTATCCGGATGCTAACTTTACTTTGCGCGTTTCTTATGGCCAGGTTAAAGGCTATGATGCTCGCGATGCTGTTGAATACAAACATTTCACAACATTGGAAGGTATTATGGAGAAAGATAACCCTGATATCTACGATTATCGTGTGCCAGCTAAGCTAAAGGAGTTGTATAAAAATAAGGATTATGGCCGTTATGAAGTTGACGGTACTGTACCTGTTTGCTTTGTGGCAACTAATCACACTACAGGTGGTAACTCAGGCAGTCCAGTTCTTAATGCCGATGGTCATTTAATTGGTATTAACTTCGACCGTGCTTGGGAAGGCGTAATGAGCGACTTAATGTTTAACCCAGAGCAGTGCCGTAATATTTCTTTGGATATGCGCTATGTTTTATTTATTGTAGATAAAATGGCAGGTGCAGGTTACCTCTTAGAGGAGATGACCATTGTTGAATAAATAGCAAAGTTTGAAAATAAATAAAGGCCATTACGATAGTGATGGCCTTTTATTGTATATGAGATCTTGTTTTTACATGATATTATCTGTTTATAAAATTATGCTATCTGAATAATTAATTTCGATTTCTAATTTATAATACTATTGTCTAAGTGTCGAAGTGTGGAATCTGAATTAAAGATGTAAGCATCTAAATATGAAAGATTATTATCTAAATAATAGAATTGCAGTTATATTTATCATTGTAGTAATGTATATTTTATCTAGAAATGCGCTTGTATTATTTCTATTTGATAAATATATAATGATATACATTATTTAGTTTAAATGGTTTCTCATTTAATTACTTAGTTGAACTGATTTAAGAACAAGAATTATAACTTAAGACCACCTACCTTTTCGAATATATTTTTAAAAATCATGAAGCTTAATGATGACCTCATCGCTCTGTTGAAATTGTTATCAACCATTGACTTATTTTTTATAGCTTCGCGTATATTTAACTCAATAAACTATTATCATGAAACAACAAAATATCATATTGGTATGTCTTGTCATGTTATTGCTGTCTGGTGGTATAATGGCTCAGAAAAAAGCGCTTCGCTATAACCTAACAGTTGGTGAAAAGTATGGCCTGAAACAAGAACAGGTTCAAGATATTGAGCAAAGTGTATCGGGTATGGTTCACAACATTAAAAACACCTTCGCTGGAGATGTTATGGTGACCATAAATTCGAAAACGGATGATGTTTATACTTCTGAGATTGTGTTCGAATCCATGTTATTTAAAATGGAAAGTGCCATGGCAAACATGACTTTTGACTCGAAAGAAGAAACGCTTGACATGACAAACCCTTTGAATAAAACTTTTAGTTTGATTGTGGGACACCCATTTCAGATGAAATTTGATGTGTACGGTAATGTTATTGAGGTTAAAGGATTTGCTAATGTGACAGACAAAATTGTTGCTGCTTTTAGTGATAACCCTCAGCAAGGCGAATTGATGAAGAAGGCTTTGTCGAGTCAGTTTAGTGATGAAAACATGAAAAACAGCCTAGGTTTGATGCTTCTAGTTTATCCTAAAGAGAAGCTTAAGAAGGGGGCTAATTGGTCACATAGTGCCAAGGTAGTACAACCAATTCCAATTCATAATTCTTTTAGTTATAAAGTTGAGTCAGTTGGAAAAGATGTGGTTGAAATAAGTGGAACAGGCTTATTAAGTACGCCTGAAAATGCCTCAAATGAGGAAAATGGCATGACTCAGCATTTTGATTTAAATGGTAAATTGACCATGACTGCAAGTATAGATACTAAAACAGGATGGCCAAGTGAGATAAACATGAATCAGGCTATTGAAGGTCACGTTGCAATTGAATCAGCTCAAATGGCATCTCCAATGGAAGTGCCAATGAAAATTAAGGTGGATTCGAAAACCATAGCTTTGTAAATACAAAAAGAGAAGTTAAAAAAAAGCCGGCATGCCGGCTTTTTTATTTACCTTATGATTTAGGGATGAGAACTGTGGTTGCTTTGTCAGCAACTGAAACTTGTTCTAAAAAAGTCCTAAAGTTATTGTATTCTTCCTTTGGGAAAGTGCCTTTGTTAATTTGAAAATAACGATGGTAAATGATTTTTCCATCATGCAATTCTGCATGGCTTTTATACGTGCCAAATGCTGTTTCTAACTCTACCTTCTCGGGTAAGGCCTCAACCGACATACCTGCAGGTAACTTGTAACTAAGCGTGTCGCATTGGCTAGAGTTACGCTGGATAAATACAGGGTTCTGACGATTTCGAACATGGCGAGGGATAGAATTAAGGGCATTAAATAAGTTCAGTTTTACTAAAGTGCGATTGCCCATTTGTGTGCAATAGTTAGTGGCTTCTAACTCTAGCTTTTTAGTAAATACAGGTTTTCTACTTCTTTGATCATCCAGTTCGTAGTTGATCAGATTGAAGTTAGGAATATCAATGCTGTTAATTATTCTTTTGCGACGGTCTTTCTCATCGCGATGCAACAAGTAATACTCATCGCCATAATTGGTTCCTGTATATTTTATTTCAGCATTAACAATCATACCATTGTTACTGTCAAACTCGATGGTACTTACCGTTGATTGACGATTTTCTTCTGCTTTATATGCGGGGGTTCTGACCAATTTCCCACCATTGTCATCAATTAAGAGAACATTTCTATCATCAGTAAAATCACTATAAAAACCACATGGCGATGTTGAACTTGTGCATTCTAGCCACAATGTGTCATTTGCCAATGGTACACATAAGAATGCATGATTAAAACTATTACTAGGGAACCGAGGGTCAACCGGCCTCTTTCTTGATCCAGCGTTTACCAAAGCATATTTAGAGTCAATACCACCAACCTTTAATAGCGCCTTAATATAATTTGATAAGGCTTTGCAATCGCCGTATGATAAGCGATCAACTGTTTCCGCAGGAAAAGGCTGCCAACCGCCAATGCCCACTTGTATACTGATGTATCGATTCTTTTTTTGAGAATATTGGTATATTCTATCTACTTTCTCATAATCATTGGCTGCATCCTTAATGAGATCTCTAATTTCTTCTTGGGTTGAAGTAGGCAGTATATCCATATCCTTGTTAAGAGTATGTATGAATTTTCCTATTTCATTCCATGATTTGAAATTTCCCATGTAATTATTAAATGTAAGTTGGCTAGGTTCTGCAAATACACATGGATGAATTGTTGATGGATGTGGACTTACTGGTTCATAGTTAAGGGCTTTGAAGTTTTTGTATGTCCATTGATATGTTTTGCTTTGTTCATCCTGACTAATACTTGGAGTTTGAACATCAAGTTCTTTATATCTAAAATGATAATCAGGAGGAGTTTTTACTGTATATGATGTGTTTTCAACAGCAATGTTATATCCTGGAAATATGTGCCAAGATGGCATAAAGAACAATGATTTATACTCTGTAGAGTAGGTATACTCAATGGTGAAGGGATATTCCATATATTCTGGATCGATCGATTTTATACGATTATCTTCATACATTGAAAAGCCTGTTATTGCACTATAATCTTGAATATCCTCTTTTTTTATACGCTTTACACGCTTTCCTTGAGCATTATAAATAGTGCCTGTTATTTCGTTTACTTTAATGTATTTATTGTACATTTTAATAAACGAAGCCTCTTTTATAGCCCCTTCTTTTAATATCGTAACAGCGTATTTGCTCGTTTGCTTCCCTCTAGCTTCAGATATTATTTCAAAAACCGTTTCATCGGTTCGTACCACTGCATTGGCATTCCGGCTCAATTCAGCGGGTATTTTATCCACTGCATATTGTGGGGCATCTTTTGCAATAGCCGTTAAAGTGGCCATGCATAAAATAGCGGATAGGCATAATATGTTCTTATAAACTTGCAGCATCGGTATTGGGTTTAAGGATGATTGGTTCGGCATGTTTCTTAATAATTTGCTCATAAATGGTTTTCAAATAAGCATACTCTTCAGGTAGAAAAACCGTTTTGTTGATACGAAGACGATACAAAGTTGTTAGTTTACCCTGTTGCTGTTGGTATTGGATAAGCACACTCATCGCTTGATCGGGTAAAACGATTTTTATCGGTTTAGGTATTTCAGAAACAATATACCCTTCTGGTATTGTAATGCTTGAGATCAGTTGTTTACTTCTGCAATAAGCAAAATCAACAGGGTATTTTCTTTCTTCTAACTTAAAAGGATTATCATCTATTTTTTCGAAGAGGAAAGGATTGATAATGATCATATCACTAATTTTTTCCACCTTATTTTTGATTTCTACCTCGTAAGAGTCGACAATGGGCTTATTCAACTGATCTATATTATCAATCGTGAAATCTTTAATAAGAAGGCCGTCATATTGTGATTCTAATGAACTAAGGTAGTCCTCGTCTCCCGCATATTCTTTATAATCTTGCCTAAAATGATAAGCAGCATAACCCGAACGGTTGAAATTAATTTTGCCATTTAGCTTAAGGTTGTCATCTAAGGATAATTGATAATAAATTGCTTCACTATCCTTAAATTTAGGTTCTATATCAACCCACTTGCCTTCTTTTTCAGTCACTAATCGACCTTTCTGGTTTAGGCATCTTATTGGTAACATGCCAAATTCCAACTCCTTTTCTGTCACATCAAGTAAGTATTCTTTACCATCAATTAAAGCGCAGGCAAATGTGTAATTTAGTTTCTCGTAACTAGGGTAGAAGGGATTTAGTAGACCATTTTTCCTTGTGCTGATTATTAAAGGGTAGGCTTCAATATCTAACTTTTTGAGGAGGTGAAGCAGCATAAAATTAAGGTCTGTACTGTTTCCTACACCATCTTTATATGGTTTGTTTAATGAATTAACAGAGCAACAGAAACTCATTGATTCATTCCAATTAACTGTTTTAATGGCGTTATACGCAGCTTGTAACCTTTCTAAAGGAGGAAGATTTTTTGCTTCAATCTTTTTCGCTTCATCAGAAATGTATCCGGCACCATTTTTTAATGTGCCACCAAAGTAGGTGTGATCCATTAAGCGATCATTTACCGCTTCCCAAGTTGTTGTGTATGACTTGTAGCGACCAGGGAAATTGGTGCTGAGCACGTCAAATTCAAATTTTGTTATGTAGTTGTCCCTTGAACTCATGTAGGCCTCAGATTTAAAGGCAGGCATGTTTTTCACTACAAAACGGTTTTTGTCGGCTATTGCTAAAGGTTCGAAGCCAATCATTTTCTTACGATAGTCAATATATGAGCTTTCTTCTAAAATGAGCTCGCACCATTTTACAGGTATAGACCTTTGGAAGGTCCACTCTTTAGGTAAACCGAGGGTAGAAAATTGCAATTCAAATACACTACCCACCTTTACATTAGGTAAAGCTACTCTGTAGCGGTAATAGTTATCAGTCACTTTTTCTTTAAATATGGACTCGCGTTTTAATTTGTCAACAACGATTTCACCATCAACCAAATTATAGGTGCGACCACGAAAGTTGTCATTTTCACTTCCCGGAAGTACAAACTCAGCATAGCCAGTACCACTTTTTTTTAGCACTTTAATACGCTCAATACGTGTAAAGGTAAAGTCGTTGGCTTTGAAGTGTCCATACTTGCAAAGAACAACAGCGGCCGCTGATGTATCTGGCTCATAAATCGTCATCTCAAGGTCTTCTATGCTGACTTTGCCAAATTTAATGGGAGCTTTCTGTGCGTTAACACAAAATGTTGTTATAACGAACAACAATAGGGCATTAATAGTTTTCATAATGGATTGGATTAAACAATAATGC
>Ga0193951_1000903_pt1 | contig 13268 bp, 6 predicted proteins | sample BB_2_MG_FD_140370 | JGI IMG/M metagenome (GOLD analysis project Ga0193951, IMG submission 140370) | Microbial mat bacterial communities from the Broadkill River, Lewes, Delaware, United States - BB_2_MG | ecosystem: Environmental > Aquatic > Freshwater > River > Microbial mats | place: USA... | reverse complement strand
CTTTATTATTATGAATAGTATTAAAGATACTAAAGGAGGTATGATAAAGAAAAGGCCACTTGCAAAATAAACATTGATTTAAATAACTATGCTATTTTTGTGAAGTGAACAAGCTACAAACATATTCTAACCTAATAAAACAAGAAGCAAAACGTTTAGGTTTTGAAAGTTGCGGTATTGCTAAGGCTAAATTTTTAAATGAAGAAGCATCTAATTTAGAACAATGGTTAAAAAATGGTTACCATGGAAAAATGCAATATATGGAAAACTATTTTGATAAGCGTTTAGATCCTCGTTTGCTAGTAGAAGATGCAAAAAGTATTATTAGTTTAACATTTAATTATTTTCCAGAAACAAGCCAAAATAATTCAGCTTTTAAAATAGCAAAATATGCTTATGGTGAAGATTATCATCACGTTTTAAAATCCAAACTGAAAGAACTTACTTTTTTTATAGAAGCTACAATTGGAGAAATTCATGGAAGGGCATTTGTAGATTCAGCACCTGTTTTGGAAAGAGCTTGGGCTCAAAAAGCAGGATTGGGTTGGAGAGGAAAACACTCGTTGTTAATTCAAAAAAACAAAGGTTCTTTTTTCTTTTTAGCAGAACTAATTTTAGATATAGAATTGGCATACGACACGCCTTTTGTGACTGACCATTGCGGAACTTGTACCAAATGTATTGATGCTTGTCCAACCGATGCAATTTTACCTAATAATACAGTTGATGGTAGTAAATGCATTTCTTATTTTACCATTGAATTAAAAGATGAAATTCCAACCTCAATGAAAGGAAAATTTGAAGATTGGATGTTTGGTTGCGATATTTGTCAAGATGTTTGTCCTTGGAACAGGTTTTCAAAACCACATACCGAAGAAAAATTTAATCCACACCCCGATTTATTAGCATTCACAAAAAATGATTGGGAAGAGCTTACCGAATTAGTATTTAAAAAGGTGTTTAAAAAATCAGCAGTAAAACGCACCAAATTTTCTGGCTTAACTAGAAATATTCGTTTTTTAAACGATTACAAATAAGGTTGATTTTGAAAGTTAGTCATCTTTTTAAAGCTATTTTAATGACAAATCAAAGTATTTCAAATTTTTATAGCAAAATACAATTATATAAAACTGTATCTTTGTAAGTTCATTTAAGAAACAATTTTTATGAGTAAATCAAGAACAAGGAGAGAGGCTTTATTATATCACGCAAAACCAACTCCAGGTAAAATTCAAGTGGTTCCAACTAAAAAATATGCAACACAAAGAGATTTGTCTTTAGCGTATTCGCCAGGTGTTGCAGAACCTTGTTTAGAAATTGAAAAAGATGTAAATAACGTTTATAAATATACTGCAAAAGGAAATTTAGTGGCTGTAATATCTAATGGTACAGCTGTTTTAGGATTAGGAGATATTGGACCCGAAGCATCCAAACCTGTGATGGAAGGAAAAGGGTTGTTATTTAAAATTTTTGCAGATATTGATGTGTTTGATATTGAAGTAAACACCAAAGATGTTGACAAATTTATTGAAACAGTTAAAAATATAGCACCAACTTTTGGAGGAATTAATTTAGAAGATATCAAAGCTCCAGAAGCTTTTGAAATTGAAAGAAGATTAAAAGAAGAGTTAGACATTCCTGTAATGCATGACGATCAGCATGGAACTGCAATTATATCAGCTGCGGCATTAAAAAATGCTATTGAAATTACAGGAAAAGACATCTCAAAAGTACAAATAGTTGTGAATGGAGCTGGTGCAGCTGCAATTTCTTGTACAAGATTGTATTTGGCATTAGGTGCTAAAAAAGAAAATGTAGTCATGTGCGATAGTAAAGGGGTTATCAAAGCAGGTGCTGAAAATTTATCTCCACAAAAGCAGGAATTTGCAACTGCCAAAAATTTAAATACACTTGAAGATGCCATGGTGAATGCAGATGTATTTATTGGTCTTTCTATTGGAGATGTGGTAACTCCTAAAATGTTAAAGTCAATGGCAAAAGATCCAATCGTTTTTGCGATGGCTAATCCAACTCCAGAAATTGCATACAATTTAGCAGTTAAAACTAGAAAAGATGTAATTATGGCAACAGGGCGATCAGATCATCCTAATCAAGTAAATAATGTTTTAGGGTTCCCTTTTATTTTTAGAGGAGCTTTAGATGTAAGAGCTTCAAAAATAAATGAAGAAATGAAAATGGCAGCAGTACATGCTTTGGCAAATCTTGCTAAAGAATCTGTTCCAGAACAAGTAAATATTACTTACGGAGAAACCAATATTCAATTTGGTAGAGAATATATCATCCCTAAACCTTTTGATCATAGATTAATTACAGAAGTACCTCCTGCTGTAGCCAAAGCCGCCATAGAATCAGGAGTAGCCAAAGAGCCAATTATAGATTGGGAAACTTATAAAGAAACCTTAGCAGAACGATTAGGTACAGGAAGTAAATTGATGAGAATGATTATGACCAAAGCAAAATCAGATCCAAAATCAATTGTTTTTGCAGAAGCTGATCATTTAGATGTTTTAAAGGCTGCTCAAATTATTTTTGATGAAGGTATTGGGAAACCAATTTTATTAGGAAACAAAGAAATTATTCAGGAATTAATGGAAGAAATTAATTTTGATGCAGAGCTTCCAATAATTGACCCTAAGTCTAATGAAGAAAAAGAACGAAGAAACAAATATGCCCAAGTATATTGGGAAAAACGCCAACGTAACGGAATCACACTATTAGATGCTCAAAAATGGATGCGTGAACGTAACTATTTTGCTGCAATGATGGTTAATGAAGGCGAGGCGGATGCTTTAGTTACAGGATATTCTAGAAGTTACCCAACTGTTGTAAAACCTATGCTTGAATTGATTGGAAAACAAAAGGGAGTTGGTAAAATTGCAGCCACTAATATTATGCTTACTTCACGTGGACCAATTTTTTTCTCAGATACAGCAATCAATATTGATCCTTCCGCAGAAGAATTGGCTAATATAGCTTACATGACAAGTGTAGGAATGAAAATGTTTGGTTTTGAACCTACCATTGCTATGTTGTCGTATTCTAATTTTGGCTCATCCGACACTAAAACTGCTGATAAAATTTCAAAAGCAGTTAAACTTATGCATGAAAAATATCCTGATGTAGTTATTGATGGAGAATTACAAGCTGATTTTGCTTTAAACCCTAAATTGTTAAAGGAAAAATTTCCATTTTCAAAATTAAATGGTAAAAAAGTAAATGGCTTAATATTTCCTAATTTGGAATCCGCAAATATTGGTTATAAATTAATGAAAGAGTTTAATAAAATTGATTCTATTGGGCCAATAATTATGGGGTTAAAGAAACCTGTGCATATCATTCAATTAGGAGCCAGTGTAGATGAAATAGTTAATATTGCTTGCGTAGCAATTGTGCATGCGCAGGAAAAACAAAAACATAAATAATATTTTATTACATTTGATTGTTAAAAGAAAAAGATACATATGATAACCCATATAAGAGGTAAATTAATTGAAAAAAATCCCACATATGCTGTGATTGAAGCTAGTGGGGTTGGTTATTGGTTAAATATTTCATTAAATACTTTTTCACTTCTACCCGATAACGAATCTGCTTTTTTATACACGCATTTAGCTGTAAAAGAAGATTCCCATACATTGTATGGTTTTATTTCAAAAATAGAGCGAGAAATTTTTAGGTTGCTTATTTCTGTATCAGGTGTAGGACCAAGTCTAGCACGTACAATGTTATCCTCAATGACTACTGATGAAATTCAACAAGCTATTGCTTCTGGAAATGTAGGAGTTATTCAATCTGTTAAAGGAATTGGAGCTAAAACTGCTCAACGTTTGTTGGTTGATTTAAAAGATAAAATCTCTAAAACATATATTGTTGACGAAGTTTCTGTTACTCAAAACAATACCAATAAAAATGAAGCGTTATCAGCTTTAGAGGTATTGGGATTTGCTAAAAAACAGGCAGAGAAAGTTATCGATAAAATTTTAATAGAAGACCAAACTATGAGTGTTGAAGTTCTAATTAAAAAAGCACTCAAAAATTTATAAGATTTGAAGAAACTACAATTAATATTCAAACCATATATTTTGTTTTTTTTATTGTTGCTTTTTCAAGTGGCAGTAAATGCACAAACTGTTCCAGTTACACAATCAAAAGACTCGTTAAAGGTTGCTAAAGAAAAAGACTCAATTAAACTAAAATATCCTTTTAAAAATAATCAAGAGGGAAGTTTATTTTTAAATGATCCTGCAAAATCTGAAATTATATATGATGCGGAATTAAAGAAATATATAATTATTGAAAAAGTAGGTAATTTTTATATAAAGCGTCCAGTTTATATGTCTCAAGAAGAGTATAAAAAATATAAACTTAAAAAGGATATGTTGCAATATTATAAAGAAAAGATAAGTGCAACCAATAGTAAGAAAATAGGAAGTGAAGAGGCGCAAAAAAATTTATTACCAACGTATTATGTAAAATCAGATTTTTTTCAATCAGTTTTTGGTGGCAATACCATTGAAGTGAATCCACAAGGTTCTGTTTTAATAAAAATGGGAGCCTTGTATCAAAAGGTAGATAATCCTCAGCTTTCAGAACGTAATAGAAGTAGTTTTACGTTCGATTTTAATCAAGAAATAAGCGCAAGTATTTTAGCAAAAATTGGGACACGTTTAAAAGTTGCTGCTCAATATGATACCCAGTCTACTTTTAATTTTCAAAATCAAATAAAATTAGAATATACCCCTACAGAAGATGATATTCTTCAAAAAATAGAAGTAGGTAATGTAAGCATGCCCCTAAAAAATTCATTAATTGTTGGTGCGCAAAGTTTGTTTGGTGTAAAAACCCAGTTCCAATTTGGAAAAACAACAATTACAGGTGTTTTTGCAGAACAAAAATCACAAACGAAATCTGTAGCAGCTCAAGGAGGCTCTACCATTCAAGAGTTTGAGTTGCAAGCAACCGATTATGATGAAAATAGACATTTCTTTTTATCACAATATTTTAGAGATAATTACAATACAGCTTTAAAAGATTACCCATTAATAAATAGTCCTATCAATATTACAAAAATTGAAGTTTGGGTAACAAACAGAAATGCCACTACTGTTGATATTAGAAACATTGTAGCTTTAGCTGATATTGGTGAAGGGGATCCAGATAATATTGGCCCTGCCAACGTAACACCAACTCCAGGAGCAACCTTACCTTCAAATGATGCAAATAATATTTCTGCCATATTAACTACTACAAATCCAGTCCGTAATATTTCTACAGTTGGCAATGGTTTAGCTCCATTTTCTATGCAACAAGGGCGTGATTATTCGGTGCTAGAAAATGCAATAAAATTAAGACCAGATGAATTTACTTTACATCCGCAATTAGGATTTATTTCATTAAATAGAAGGCTAACCGACTCAGATGTGTTAGCGGTTTCTTTTGAATACACCATTAGTGGAGATGCTAACGTCTATAAAGTTGGTGAATTTACAAGTGATGGAATAGTAGCACCTGAAAATATTGTTGTAAAGCTACTGCGAAGTGAAATTATAAGCACAGAAATTCCTATGTGGAATTTGATGATGAAAAATGTTTATTCGCTTCAAACGTATAGAATGCAACCTGAAGGATTTAGGTTAGAGCTATTATATGAAGATGATCAAACAGGAGTGCCAATTAATATTTTACAAAACGCTCAAACTCCAGGTATCGCAGATAAAACCTTATTAAATTTATTAGATGTTGATAGGTTAGACCAAAGTCAGTTTTATGTTCCCGAAGGAGATGGGTATTTTGATTATGTAGAAGGAGCTACTATTAATTCAGAAAAAGGATTAATTATTTTTCCAACAGTTGAACCTTTCGGTAGGGATTTAGAAACAAAATTAACAGATGTTGCCGATGCTGCATTCATTTTTAACGAATTGTATGAAATAACACAATCTGAAGCTAAAAACAACTTTCAACAAAAAGATAAATATTTGCTTAAAGGATATTTAAAATCTGAAAGCGCAGAAGGAATTAGGTTACCAGCCTTAAATGTTCCACAAGGTTCAGTTAGAGTTACTAGTGGCGGTAGAGAATTGGTAGAGGGTGTTGATTATGTAGTTGATTACCAAATGGCTAGAGTTCAAATTATAAACCCAAGTTTAGAAGCTTCAAATGCACCTATTCAGGTTTCTGTTGAAAATAATTCTGCATTCAATCTTCAAAACAAACGTTTTTTTGGGGTAGATATTGAGCATAAATTTTCTGATAAATTTATTGCAGGGGCTACTTTTTTAAATTTAAATGAAAAACCAATCACCCAAAAGGCATTATTTGGGCAAGAACCTATAAACAATACAATTTTTGGTGTAAATGCGAGTTATGGAACCGAAGTGCCAAAATTTACTAAATGGGTAAATAAGCTACCTAATGTAGATACAGATGTTGCTTCTAATTTTTCAATTAGAGGAGACTTTGCTTATTTAAAACCAGGATCACCTAAAAGAATCGAATTAGAAGGAGAAGCCACTTCTTATGTTGATGATTTTGAAGGTTCTCAAATTCCTTTAGAAATTAAATCTATCCAACAATGGCATTTAGCAAGTACCCCTCAATACCAAACACAATTTGACTTAGGAGGAAATGCTTCAGATTTAAGTTATGGCTATAAAAGAGCCAAATTAGCATGGTATATTATTGATCCTTTATTTTATGGAGGATCTTCTTTAAAACCTGGAGGAATTGATAATACGGAGCTATCCAGAGCCGAAGTTCGAAGAATTAGATATGAAGAATTATTTCCTGAACAAGATTTAGATTTAACGCAATCTACGATTGTTAGAACGTTGGATTTAGCTTATTTTCCTAATGAACGAGGAAGTTATAATTTTGACACTAATAATGTTGGGGCTGATGGAAAATTTACAAATCCAGAAGATAGATGGGCAGGTATTACAAGAGCGCTAACAACTACTAATTTTGAACAATCTAATGTTGAATATATTCAGTTTTGGTTAATGGATCCTTACGACCATTATTCAATTACTCAAGAAGAAGGATTACCAACAGGAATTAATCCAAATGATGTTTCAAATCAAGTAGGAGAATTGTATTTTAATTTAGGAAATATCTCTGAAGATGTATTGAAAGATGGAAGAAAAATGTATGAAAATGGATTGCCAGAAAATCCGTTAAGCACTAATAATACAGATCAAACTATTTGGGGAAAAATACCAACCAACCAATCATTATTATACGCTTTTAGCGATAGTGACAATGAAAGATTAAATCAAGATGTTGGTTTAGACGGTTTAAATGATGAAGAAGAAACTCAATTATTTGGAACTAGTTTTGGATCAGATCCTGCGAACGATAATTACCGCTATTTTAGAAGTTCTGAATATGATAATATTGATGCCTCAATAATCAATAGGTATAAACAATTTAACAATACACAAGGAAACTCTCCAACCAATAATTTATCTCCAGAAAATTATCCAACATCAGCAACTACATTTCCTGATACCGAGGATATTAATAAAGACCAAACAATGAACTCTGTTGAGAGTTATTACCAATATAAAGTTTCATTAAATAAAAATGATTTAGTAGTTGGTCAAAATAACATTGTTGATGAAAAAAGAGTGAAAGTCACTTTAGAGGATGGAAGTGAGAAAGAATTTAGATGGTTGCAATTTAGGATTCAAGTGAATTCACCAGATGAGGTAGTGAATGATATTACGGGTTTTAACTCAATTCGTTTTATGAGGATGTTTTTAACCAAATTTAAAATGCCAATAGTATTGCGTTTTGGAGAATTACAATTGGTAAGAGGAGATTGGAGACGTTTTACAAAAACTTTAGAAGATACCAATATACCACCACAAGATTTAACCAACCAACAATTACAAAATTTTGAAGTAGGAGTTGTTAATATTCAAGAAAATGAAGACAGAACTCCAATACCTTATGTGTTACCTCCAGGAATTAAAAGAGAAGTTTTAAGAGGAAACACCACTTTGCAAAAACAAAATGAGCAATCATTATCAATTAAAGTATCAGATTTAGAACCTGATGAAACTCGTGCTATTTTTAAAAATGTTAGGGTTGATTTAAGAATGTACAAGAAATTAAAATTGTTTTTACACGCAGAAGGCGTTCAAACAAAAACACAGGTTCAAGATGATGAAATTAAAGCCATTATTAGAATTGGAAGTGATTTAAACGATAATTATTATCAATTAGAAAAATTATTAAAAATTTCAGACTATGGTGTAAGTACACCAATTGAAATTTGGCCTGAAGAAAATAACTTAGATGTATTTTTAGAATATTTAGGAAAACTTAAATTATTAAGATTTGATGCTGGTGTTGCTCCTAACGAGCTATACCCTGCAATAAATACGCCTTCACCAATAGAAGGTTTAGAGGGGTATGATATTCGTGTGAAAGGAAATCCAAATTTAGCCAATATAAAAACAATTATGTTGGGTGTTAAAAACGTTAGTAATACCAATCAAAGTGCAGAAGTTTGGTTTAACGAAATGCGTGTTTCTGAATTTGATAATGAAGGAGGTTGGGCGGCTATTGTTAGTGCCGATGCCAACTTTGCAGATTTTGCTGATGTTGCAGTAACTGGAAGAATGGAAACCCAAGGTTTTGGAGGCATAGAGCAGCGTGTTAATGAAAGAAGTCAAGAAGATACAAAATTATACGATTTAGTGACCAATGTAAATGTTGGTAAGCTACTTCCAAAAAGTTGGGGTGTAAAATTACCTTTAAATTATAGTATTTCTGAAGAGGTTAGAGATCCTAAATACGATCCTCAATACCAAGATGTATTATTTGATGAAGCAAAAGATGTAAATCCTAATAGCGATAAAGCACGAGATTATACCAAAAGAAGAAGTATAAGTTTAATTAATGTACGTAAAGAATTTAATCCAGAGTCTGAAAAAAAGCAACGTTTTTACAATGTAGAAAATTTATCACTTTCTTATGCGTATAATGAAACCTATCACCGCGATTATAATGTTGAAAAATTTGTAGATCAAAATGTACGTGCTTCTGCAAATTACAATTATAGTTTTCAGCCATTAGAAATTGAACCATTTAAAAATTTAGGGGTCTTAAATAGTCGCTTTTTAAAATTAATTAAAGATTTTAATGTGAATTTATTGCCTTCAACCATTTCAATAAATTCAAACATTATTAGAAGATATAATGAACAATTATCAAGAAGTTTAATAGAAGGTTTACCACAATTACCAACATTAAAACAACGTCATTTTATGTTTGATTGGGATTATAATATTGGTTATAATTTAACCAAATCGCTTCAATTTAATTTTAGAGCTTCCAACAACTATATTTATGATGATTTTAATGCTTCAGATGAAGTGAAATTGTTTGATAACTTCTTTACAATGGGAAGACCAGATCATTACCATCAAACATTGAACGGAACCTATAAAATTCCTATTAATAAAATCCCTTATTTAGATTTTATTAATGCAAATTATGCTTATACAGCTGATTTTGATTGGCAAGCTTCTTCGCAATCATATATTGAAAAAGTGGGTAATGTAATTCAAAATGCTAACACCCATGCCTTGGGGTTTGATGTAGATTTTACAAAACTTTATAAAACAATTGGAGTAGATAAACTATTAAATAAAAAGGAAGACAAAAAGAACACTACTACTAATAATGCACCAATTGCATTACCAAAGTCAAATAAGAAAAAGAATACATCATTTGGTGCCGAAGTAGGTAAAACCTTTTATAATTTATTAACGTCTGTTAAAACAGCTAAAATCAATTATTCTGAAAACAATGGTACTTACTTACCAGGTTATATTCCTGAAATTGGCTTTTTAGGACGAGATAATTTTAGTGGAAGTTTAGCTCCAACCTTAGGATTTGTTTTTGGTAGTCAAATTGATATCAGACAAAAGGCAATTGAAAATGGTTGGTTGTTATCTAGAAATGCAGATGATCCATATTATAACAAAACGTACTCGCAAACGCACTATAATAAGCTTGATTTAACTATTGATTTAGAGCCTTTTAGAGATTTAGATATTGAGTTAAGAGGAAACAAAACATATACAAAACAAACAGCTCAACAAATTGACGTAGTTAACAATGCCTTAAGCCTTAATTCTCCTATCTCAAAATATGGAAACTTTAGCGTTAGCCATAATATGCTAAAAACTGCTTTTAAAAATAGTGATGAAAATTTTGAAGAATTTAAGGCTAATAGAGCAATAATTGCACAGCGTCTTGCAACTAAAACAGGGCAGCCTATTTCAGGTTTTGGAGTAACAAGTCAACAAGTTTCTTTACCAGCGTTTATGGCCGCTTATTCAGGAAAAGATGCAAATAATGTAGATTTAACTGCATTTAGAGATGTACCAATTCCAGGTTGGCAGTTGACTTATAAAGGTTTTATGAGAATGAAGTGGTTTAAAAAACATTTTAGAAGCTTTTCAGTATCACATAGTTATAATTCGTTATATTCTATTACCAATTTTAGTAATAATTTAGAATACAATGCGTCTAACCCTTATGCCGAGACAGATATTGCTGGAAATTATTTTAATAAAACACTTTTTACCAATGTTAATTTAACTGAAGAATTTTCTCCTTTAGTAAAAGTAGACATGAAAATGAAAAATTCCGTATCTTTCACCGGTCGAATAAATAAAGATAGAACCTTAACTTTGAACTTTAATAACAATACAATAACTCAAATTAAAGGAATGGAATATATTGTAGGTTTAGGATATAGAGTTAAAGATTTAGCAATGAAATTTAGATTTGGAGGTAAATTAACCAAACTAAAAGGAGATTTAGATTTGAGGGCAGATATCTCTTTAAGAGATAATGAAACAGTGATTAGAGCCATTGATGAAGATAATAACCAAGTAACAGGAGGGCAAAAACTATTGTCGGTGAAATTTTTTGCAGATTATGCAATCAATCAAAATTTAACGGCTTCTTTTTATTTTGATCAAAGTTCATCACGTTACGCAATTTCAACAACTTTTCCTAGGCAATCAGTTAGCGCTGGGTTAAGTGTTAGATATGTTTTAGGAAATTAATAAAAATAAATAATTATAATAAACAAAAAAATGAATATTCCAGCAGATTTAAAATACACTAAAGATCACGAGTGGGTTAAAATTGAAGGTGACACAGCAATAATTGGTATAACACACTTTGCGCAAAGTGAATTAGGTGACATTGTTTACGTAGATGTAGACACTGTTGATGAAACTATTGACAAAGATGAAGTTTTTGGCTCAGTTGAGGCCGTTAAAACAGTATCTGATTTGTTTATGCCATTATCGGGAGAAGTTACAGAATTTAACGAAACATTAGAAGATGAACCAGAAAAAGTTAATGCAGATCCTTATGGAGATGGATGGATGATAAAGGTAGCTATTTCTGATGCTTCACAAATTGATGAATTATTATCACCAGAAGCATACAAAGAGTTGATAGGGGGGTAATTTTACTTTTTAAAAACAGTCATCTAAGTTTTTTTTGCTTAGAAAAATTTAATAGTCCAATGTATAATTAGGTATAAAGTACATTGGACTATTTACATATTTAAATAATTTTCGACCAATTATTCTGGCATAGTTATTGGAGTTTTAAATGAGAAAAAACTACTAGATAATGAATGAAATTAAGTATTATTTTTTTCATTCTAGTAAGCGCTATAGCTGCGTTGGTAATTTTAACAGTGTTTTACAAAAAAAATAATGTAATAAAAAAAAATTACTTGCATAAGTTGTTTTAAAATTATTAAATTAGCGAACTATAAAAATTTTCACAGATGCAGATTAAAAAGAATCCAAAAGCAAATTTAGAAAACTATACCAAGATATTTATGCAGTTAGGTTTAGTTTTAGCACTTTTGATAGTGTACTTAGCTATTGAAAAAAAGACATATGATAGAGTTATTGATGATTTAGGACCAGTGGTTTTAAACATGGATGATGAAGAACAAACAATAGAAATTGAGCAAGTTAAACCACCAGAGCCAAAAACTCCACCACCACCAACACCAGATAAAATTGAGGTTGTAGAAGATGAAGTAGAAGTTGAAGAAACTGTAATTGAATCTACAGAAACAGATGAGGATGAAGCTGTTGAAGTGGAAGAAATTATCGAGGTTGAGGAGGAAGAAGAAGTAATGGAGGATGTGCCTTTTGCAATTATTGAAGATGTGCCTATTTATCCAGGTTGTAAGGGTACTAAAGCAGAATTAAAGGCTTGTTTACAAGATAAAATCACAAAGCATGTAAATAGAAAGTTTAACTCTGATTTAGCATCTGATTTAGGTTTAGCTCCAGGAGTAAAAAAGATTTTTGTGATGTTTAAAATTGATAAAAATGGTAATATTACTGATGTAATGGCACGTGCACCTCACAATAGATTAAGAGATGAAGCTATTAGAGTAGTAAATTCTTTACCAAAAATGATTCCAGGTAAACAAAGAGGTCGCCCAGTAGGTGTTAAATATAGTTTACCAATTGCATTTAAAGTTGAATAGTTATTAAAATAACTAAAGTTATAAATTAAAGCCATCTTTTTAAGATGGCTTTTTTATTTTGTTTATTGCAAAGGAAGTAATAATAAGGTCATTAAAATTCTTTTTTTATATTTGTTTAAAAGCTGTTGATATGAAAAATGTTATAATTCTTTGTTTTTTTTTAGTAGTTAATCAAATTATCTCTCAATCTATAGTTAAGGATACAATTACTAGATCAGCTGAAATTATTTATTCTGTTAATGGGAATAAGGTGTCGTTCAACCCAGAAACACCTGAACTTAATCAAATAGCTGGCGCACCTAAAGCTTTTTACACGTATTATTGGGAGTTTGGAGACGGAGATTATAGTTTTCAAGAAAATCCAAATCATACTTATAAAACGAAAGGAACCTATAAAGTACAACTTTCAGTAACTAATAATTATGATGATGGAAAACCACCTACAACACGTCCAAAAGAAATAACATTTAATAGCAATACTTCAAAAATTACTCAAAACGAAAGTCATCATTTGATAAGTGCCTATGGAGGTTTTAGATTACAAACTAACCGAGATCCAATTCCAGAAGAGGAAATGCAGATGATACTTAGTTATGGTAATGAAAATCCTTTTCCAACAAATGGGAAAATTTATCTTTTTTTTAATGAGAAAAAATATAAGGATAAAAACTTTGATTTAGTTGATGTTAGATTGCAT
>Ga0193951_1000899_pt1 | contig 13309 bp, 13 predicted proteins | sample BB_2_MG_FD_140370 | JGI IMG/M metagenome (GOLD analysis project Ga0193951, IMG submission 140370) | Microbial mat bacterial communities from the Broadkill River, Lewes, Delaware, United States - BB_2_MG | ecosystem: Environmental > Aquatic > Freshwater > River > Microbial mats | place: USA... | reverse complement strand
TTCAAAATTGGAGCGAAGAACAACTTGTATCTTCACTTAAAGGATATAAAGATGGGACTTATGGAGGAGCAATGAAAGGCCTTATGAAAGGTCAAGTAGCAAGTTATAGTGATGAAGATATAGCAAAAGTAGCTAAACACATAACTACTTTTTCTGCAAAATAATAACTCGCTTATTGTCAGTTTTTAAAACTTTTAGACCACATTCACTTGCCATAAACTCTATACTTTTTGGAGTAAAAAAGGTAATGTGAGTGGGGTCTCTTCTATACCACCATTTTAAAAAATCTTCTTGTTTATTTGTATGAAAAAGTGTCATTAAAGAGATGATACCATCTGGATTTAAGTGTTTAGTTAAAGTGTTTAAAACTTCTTTTGGATTTTCAAGATGTTCAAAAACTTCTGTTGTAGTTATAAGGTCATATGATTTGTTTTCATAGATTTTCTTAGGCTGGTAAAATTTATCAAAATAATCTACAAGAAAACCTCTTTGCTTTAAAAGTTCTGCTAAAACAGGAGTTGGTCCACTTCCAAAATCTAGAACAGTCTTTACATGTACGCCTTCAAGAGAAAAATCTAAAAAGTCGTCGAACATTTTTACATAACCTTCATTTTCTAAACTATTATTATGTTGGTCGTATTGTTTTTTTTCATTTTGTGCAGTTACAAAGGATTTTTTGTCTAAAAATATGAGTTCACAGCAAGAACAATGAAAAAAAGTTTTTTTAAGCTCATCATCTTCAAAATGCTTTGTTTTAGTGCTACAAATCTTACATTTCATGTATTTCTTTCAATTTTAGTAAAGGTTTATTTACTAATTAAGTTATTTATTGCTATTATATCATTTATGTACAAAATATTTCTTGCTTGCTTAATTGCAATAATTTTTTCTTTACCATTTATAGATTTTAATTCATATTATGATGAAAAAGAGATAAGACTAGGTATGAGTGGTCCCTTTAGTGGAAGTATTCATACTCTTGGTAGTGAACTTATGCTCGGTATTGATGCTTATTTTAGGTATATTAACGAAGCTGGTGGAGTCTATGGAAGAACATTTAGAGTTATCACAAAAGATGACAGGTACGAGCCAAAAATAACAGCAGACAACACAGAAGATCTCATAAAAAAAGATAGGGCATTTGCATTGATAGGGTACATAGGAACTCCTACAAGTTATGCTGCATTGCCAATAGCAGAAAAAAATAGAGTACCTTTCATAGGAGCTTTTTCTGGAGCAGATTTTTTAAGGACAACGCCAAGAAATCCTCTTGTTTTAAATGGACGCACAAGTTATAGAAAAGAGATTGAAGTGCTAATTAAATATTTTGTAGAGAAAAAAAAGTATAAAGATATTGCAGTTTTTTACCAAAATGATAGTTATGGGCGTTCTGGATTGATGTGGGTAAAAGAGTCTTTAAAAAAACGAGATATGAAAATTGTTGTTGAAGGAAGTTACAAAAGAAATACACTCTCTGTAGGACATGCTCTTTATGAAATATCACAATACAACCCTCAAGTAGTCATTATGATAGGTTCTACCAAGCCTACGGCAGAATTTGTAAGAAGAGCAAGAAATGATAAAAATCTAAAAAATGTAAAGTTTGCAGCAATCTCTTTTATTGGTTCTAGTATGCTTTTAAAAGAGTTAAACAACAAAGTTGAAAATATAATTTTTTCACAAGTTGTACCTTCCCCTTGGGGAGCACTATCCGAAGAAGTTGGTCTATATAGAGAATTGATGGATAAATACAATCCTAATAAAGAATATAGTTACATATCTTTAGAAGGTTTTTTTGTAGCGAAGCTTACTACAGAGCTTTTTAAAAGAGTTGGAAAAGACTTCACAAAAGAAGATTTTATTGATCAAATGCGCATACTGTATAGAGAAATAAAAAGAAATCAAAATGTTGACGAGAGTAAAAGAGTTTGTAAATGTCTCAATAATGTATATTTAACCAGATTCAGTGATGGTATTTTTTGGGATATTTATGAAGAAGATTAACAACCCATTTAAGGAGTTTATGGGCAGTATAGACAATATGACTATTGCAAAAAAAACAAGTCTTTTGTTTTTAATCATGGTCGTTGGTATGCTGTTTATAGGAAGTTTTGCTCACATGAGTCTCAACCGAATTAAAGGGGACTTTGATATTTTGTTTACCAAAAGAATGGTACCTGTTATTAAATTAGAAAAAATAAAAGATATATATACGGTTAATATTCTAGATACCCTTAGAGATATTGAAATCAATCATGTAAGTGTTGAAGATGGTGAAAGTATTATATTGCTAGCACAAGAGTTAATCAGAAGAGATTGGAGTGAATATAAAACAAGTTTAGAAATAGATGAGAGTGATTGGGTACTTGATATAGCTCAATCTCTAGGACTATTAAATATAAAAAAAGTTAAATCAACAGGATCTTTAGAAGATGATATGATTGTAACGATTGAGCAAAAAGTAAGAAAAATAGATACTATTTTACTCAAAATGTTTAATTTGTTTGCAAGAGCACATACAGCAGATGCATATAATCTTCTTCAGGAGGATTTATACCCTAGTGTTAACTCTATCAATATTCAAATTACTCAACTAATAAGTCTTAATTTAGAAGCTGCAAATAGTGGCAAACAAAGAACAGAAGCTGTATATGAGAATACTTTTGAGTGGATTGTGGCAGCTACAGTTGGAACGATAGCAGTAGCAGCACTTCTTGCAACTGTAATTTTACAAAATATTAGATTACTTCATGGACAACTTGCAAGAATGGTCAATGAAAAGACGAAAGAGCTAAGAGAGTTAAATAAAAATCTTGAAAAGAAAGTAGAGTATGAGGTTGAACAAAGTCGTAAAAAAGATGAAATAATGTTCCGCCAATCTAGGCTTGCTGCTATGGGTGAGATGGTTGGTAATATTGCTCATCAGTGGAGGCAACCGCTTAATGCAATTGTACTTATAATCCAAAGTTTTCAAATGAAAAAGATGCTTGGAAAACTTGATGATGAGTTTATCGATTCACAAGTTGATGAGGGTATAAAGCTTGCAACATCAATGTCAAAGACTATTGATGATTTTAGAAACTTTTTTAAGCCCAATAAAATAGAAGAGTATTTTAGTGTTAAAAAAACCATAGAAGAGTCTATGAGTTTAGTTGGGCATTATTATGAAAAATTAGATATAAATATGAATTTAGTATGTGAAAATGACTTTGAAACTCTAGGTTATCCAAATGAGTTTTCACAAGTTATGATGAATTTGTTTTCAAATGCAAAAGATATTTTAAAAGATAAAGAAAGAAATAGAAATATAGAGATAGTAGTTAATATAGACGAAGACAAGAAAGAGGGAGTAATTTCTGTAATAGATAATGGTGGAGGAATATCCGAAGAAGTACAAAATAGGATGTTTGAGCCGTATTTCACTACAAAGCATCAAAGTAGTGGTACGGGAATTGGGTTGTATATGTCTAAAGAAATCATTGAGAAACAAATGAATGGATCAATTTGGTCTGAGAATGTTTCTTATAAATTTTTAGAGGACGAGAAAGTTTATGCACAATGTGCTTGCATTAATATAATAATGCCAATTAGTGAAAAAAAGGGTAAAAACTATGAGTAAGGACAGAAAAATGGATTTAAATTGCTTAAAAGACTGTGTGATTCTTTATGTTGAAGATGAACACAGTATTCAAAATCAAACTAAGATGATTTTAGATGATTTTGTAAAAGAGGTTAGAGTGGCAAGCGATGGAGAAGAGGGTTTAAAAATGGCTTTGGAAGGTGATATAGATATCATTGTAACTGATATCATGATGCCTCATATGAATGGAATAGATATGATAAAAGCGTTAAAAGTTGAAAACAAAAATATTCCAGTTATTATAACTACTGCTTTTACAGAAACAGAATATTTGATGGAAGCTATAAAATTGAAAGTTGATGGTTTTATTACAAAACCTATCAATATAAAAGATCTAATAAATAACATATACACTGTTATGCTTCCTAAAGTACAGCAAGAAGAGTTAAAAGGTTGTTCATATATGGTAGATGCTTTGTCTATTCTTGTTGGTGGAAAAAAGATTGAGATTTTAAAATATATTATTAATAATCTTGATAAAGAACATATTTTTTATGGCTCATACCAAGAGATAATGGAAAATATAGGTGTAAGTAAGCCTACAGTTGTAAATATGTTTAAACAGCTAATTCAAGCGGGTGTTTTAGAAAAGATAAAAAATAAAGTGTATCGTTTCCAAAATACAAAATTTATAAAAGATGAGGGGTAGATTTGAAAAAGATAGTATGGTTATTATTGATAAGTTTGAGTTCATTAGTATATGCAGCTGATGAAGAGGTAGTTTTTGAAACAACACAGGGTAATATAGTATTTGAAATGTACCCAGATATAGCACCAAAAACTGTAGAAAATTTTGTAGGGCTTGTTAAAAAAGGTTATTATGATGGGGTTATTTTTCATAGAGTAATTAAAAATTTTATGATACAAGGTGGAGATCCAACGGGAACTGGCAGAGGAGGAAGTTCACTTTGGGGGCAACCTTTTGAAGATGAGTTTAAGCCGGGTGTTGTATTCGATAGAGATGGGCTTTTAGCAATGGCAAATGCTGGACGAAATACAAATGGCAGCCAGTTTTTTATCACTACACGCGCTACACCGTGGTTAAATGGTAGACACACTATTTTTGGAGCAGTATTAGATGGTTTTGATATTGTACGAAAAATTGAAAATACAAAAGTTGATGGCAGAGATAAACCACTTACTCCAATAAAGATTTTGAAGGCATATATTAAGTAGTGAGTATTTTATAATCAATTAAATATAGATTTATTAGAAAAAAGAAGATACAATGATAAAAAATATTGGGAGAAATCATGAAAAAGATTGAAGCTATTATTAAACCATTTAAACTAGAAGATGTAAAAGACGCATTGACAGCAATGGAAATTACTGGTATGACAGTTAGCGAAGTAAAAGGATATGGTCGCCAACAAGGACATTCCGAGTTATATAGAGGTGCTGAATATGTAGTTGATTTTTTACCTAAAATCAAGATAGATATTATTGTAAGTGATGAAGATGTTGAAAAAGCTGTACAAGCAATAGTTGATGCAGCTAAAACAGGAAAAATAGGTGATGGAAAGATTTTTGTATCATCGGTAGAAAAAATTGTGAGAATTAGAACTTCAGAAGAAGACGAAGAAGCAATTTAGAAAAATAAAATTGATTATTTTTTACTCATTAGTAGATTCCAAATCAAGTTAATAAAAAAGGAGATGGTTATTTTTTAATCATCTCCTTTCTTCAGATTATTGTAAAATTGTACATTTAATGTAAAGGTACAATAATGCAAATAACAGAAATCCCCTATGTAATAGATACATTTTTTCTTATTTTTTCAGCAGTGCTGATTATATTTATGGCACCAGGTTTCGCCATGCTTGAAGCTGGTCTTGTCAGAACAAAAAATGTAACATCAGTTTTAACAGGAAATGTCTTACTTTATGCAGTATGTTCATTTATTTTTCTACTTTTCGGATTTAATTTTATGTTTGGAGGAGATGGTTTCTTTTTAAGTGGGCTAACGTATAAAGACTATAGTATTTATGCTTTTTTCTTCTTTCAAATGGCATTTGTTAGTAAGACAGTTTCTATTATGAGTGGTGGCGTAAGTGAGAGAATTAAACTTTTACCATTTATGAGTTTTGCAGTTTTGATGAGTGGCTTTATATATCCAATGGTAGGAAAGTGGATTTGGGGCGGAGGCTTTTTAAGTGGTGTTCATGATTTGGCTGGTTCTACTGTAATCCATTCAGTTGGAGGGTGGGCACTTCTAGCTGGTATTTTAGTGCTTGGTCCAAGAAAAGGAAAATATACTAAAGATGGGAAAATTCGTCCAATTCCTGCCTCAAATATACCTTTAGTAACTCTTGGAGGACTTCTTCTTTGGATAGGTTGGTTTGGCTTTAATGGAGGAAGTGCATTTCAAATTTCATCAAAAGCAAATGCAGATTTAGTTGGACTTATTATACTTAATACAAATACTGCAGGCCTAGCAGGAGCAATAGTAGCAACTTTTATAGTTTATGCCCAGTATAGAAAACTAGATATCACAATGATTCTTAATGGGGCTTTAGGTGGACTTGTAGCTATTACTGCAGGTGCAGATGTATTTGGACTATGGCAACCGATAATAATTGGAGCTATAGGTGGAACTTTGGTGGTTTTCGCAGTTCCTTTTTTTGATAAGTTTAAAATAGATGATCCAGTTGGTGCTTTGTCTGTTCATTTGGTGAATGGAATTTGGGGGACAATTGCAGTTGCGTTATTTGCAGATTTTTCACTTTTTACTCAACTAACAGGTATTTTCGTGGTAGGTATATTTACATTTCCAATAGCATATATTATTTTTGTGATTATTAAAAAGGCAATTGGACTTAGAAGTGATGAAGAGCATGAGTATGAAGGTCTTGATTTAGAAGAGTGTGGTATCGAAGCATACCCAGAATTTGTAAAATCAAAAATTTAGATATATGTCTACATGTAAAGCTTTACATGTAGACACTTTTTTAGTAATGTTTTATAAGAGTACTTGTTACTCGTTCTAGTATCTTAAATACTCTTGTTGAGTCTTCATCGTTGTTATTATACAGTGGATTAATTTCTGCCATTTCCCAACAACAAACTTTTTCATTTTTGATAAGTTCCAAATTTAACTGCATGGCTTGTTCGTATGAAAGTCCATTGGTTACAGGAGTTCCAGTCCCAGGGACATAAAGAGGATCAACACTATCTACATCAAAAGAAACATAAATGTGTTTACAGTAGGAGAGTTTTTTAAAGATTTCTTGAACTACAGTTCCTATACCTTTATAAGTCATCTCTTCAACCGTATAAACTGGAATCTTATGTTTTTGGATAAGCGAATCTTCTTCTTTTTGATAATCTCTTAATGCACAAAACACTATATTTTCTGGCTTGATTGAGGGTTCATTTCCACCTATATTTTTTAGCTTGTCCCAGTACTCTTTTTCTTTACATGTAAGGGTATTTATTGCTTCTTCTTTGTTGTCCAGAGCACATGCAATTGCTAAGGGCATACCATGCATATTTCCAGATGCACTCGTATATGGAGTATGGATATCAGCATGAGCATCAATGTAAACAACACCTATCTCATCATCAGGATGTGCCATCTTTAATCCATGCATGGTTCCTGCACAACTAGAGTGGTCGCCTGCAAGAATGATAGGAAAAAGATTTTGATCTCGCATCTCTTTTACTTTTTTTGCAAGTTGAGAGATAACAGGGTAAACCTTATCGATATGTTTTGCATGTTTAAATTCTGATTCATCTATGATGCACGCTTGTTTTATCTCTTGTGTTATAAAGTTTTCATAGTAAGAAGAGTCAGTATTGGCAGATGACTTTCTTAGTGCTTCAAGACCAAGTGCAGCACCTTTTCTTTGCCCCGCAATGTCAGCGTAAACTTCTATGAGTTTTATATGTTTAAAAATTTCAGGCATTTGAAACCTTATAAAAGTGAAAAGAGATTTTTAACATCATCAAGTTTGGGGATTAAATTCATCTCTTTACCAACATTGTTCTTTTTAGCCAAATCGTAAATGAGTCTTAAAACAGAATAATCTTCAAGTGCAAACCCAATAGAGTCAAAAAGAATTGTACCATGAGTTGCTACATTTAGCTTTTTTTCACCTCTTATGACTTCATATATCTCTGTACATGTAAAATCATCAGGCATTTGTTGTATATCACCCTCTATTCTTGCTTGTTCTAAAAACTCTACCACAACAGTTGCACTTTCAACTATCTCTTTTGCTATTTCAGTTTTACCAGGGCAGTCTCCACCAATACCATTTATATAAACATCTTTTTTAATCATATCTTTTGTTAAAACAGTTTGGTATCTTTTATCAGCAGTACATGTAGTAATGATATCAGCATTTTTTACTGCATCATATGAGTCTTTACAAGCAGTGATCTTGATATCATATCTCTCCATATTTTTTGCAAATTTTTCCATCGCTTTTGGATCAGTATCATAGTATCTAACTTCTTCAAGATCAAAGATATATGAAAAAGCAAGATATTGAAATTCACTTTGAGCACCAGTACCTATAAGAGTTAAAATCTTTGAATCTTTTTTTGCTAAGTATTTAGCTGCCATTGCAGAGTTTGCAGCTGTTCTAAAAGCCGTTAAGAGTGTCATCTCTGTAAACATAAGAGGCTCACCAGTTTCAGTGAGGCTTAACTGTCCTGTGGCCATGACTGTCATTTTGTTTTGAGCAGGATTTTTTGGGTGACCGTTTACATATTTGAAACTATAAAGTTTGTCGTTACTTACTGGCATAAGCTCAATCACGCCGCCATTAACATGATTTGCAACCCTTGGGCATTTATCAAAATCTTCCCAGTTAGAGTAATCCTCTTCCATTGTTTTTATTAGTTCTAAGTAGAACTCTTTATACCCTATTTTAGATATAAGTGTTTTTATATCTTCTATTTCTAAAACTAACATTGTAATCCTTTGAAATATTAAAAAATAGAGAAGTTGCCTTATGAAAAAATACTGTTCAACACTCTCTATGCTCTTAATATATTTTATTAAAAGTTAAAAGAGAAAAATCGAATTTTTCCATTACTTTGCAGACGAGTGCCTACTAGTTTATCTATTAACGATATTATTTTTCCATATTTTGGCTTAATATTTTGTTATAATACAACATTACATACAAGGACTTTTTTATAATGACAATACGAATAAAATCACCATTAGATATGCATTTACATTTAAGAGATGAAGAGATGCTAAAAGTTGTAGCACCTTTGAGTGCAAAGAGTTTTTCTGGAGCTATTGTTATGCCAAATCTTGTTCCACCAATTACTACAATTGAAGCACTCAAAGCTTATAAGCAAAGAATTAAAGATGCGATTGGTCATAATGAATTTGACCCGATGATGACACTCTTTTTTAAAGATGATTATTCTTATGAGTTTCTTAAAGAAGCCAAAGACCATATAAGCGCTATAAAACTTTATCCTTCAGGAGTTACTACAAACTCAGAAGGTGGTGTAAGTAGTATGGATATAGAGAGTTTAAGAAGTACATTTGAAGCTATGAGTGAGCTTGAAATCCCTCTTTGTGTGCATGGAGAAACAAATGGTTTTGTGATGGATAGAGAAACTGAATTTGGTTCAGTATATGAACAGTTTGCATCAAATTTTCCAAAGCTTAAAATTATTATGGAGCATATTACTACAAAAAATAGTGTAGATTTACTTGATAAATACGAAAATCTTTATGCCACTATCACGGTGCAGCATCTTTTTATAACACTTGATGATGTTGCAGGAGGTATGCTAAAACCTCACCTTTTTTGTAAACCAATTGCAAAAAGATATGAAGATAGGGATGCACTACTAGGAGTTGCTTTGAATGGCCATCCAAAAGTTATGTTTGGAAGTGACTCTGCTCCTCATCCAACACATAAAAAAGAGTGTTGTGGGTGTGCTGCGGGAGTTTTTACTGCACCAATAGCTATTCAAGCACTGACTGGGTTGTTTGAAAAAAATGGAAAATTAGAAAATTTACAAACTTTTTTGAGTGACAATGCTCAAAGAATCTATAACTTTCATCCAAGATTAAAAGAGATAGTTTTAGAAAAAGAACCATTTTTAGTGCCACAAAATTATAATAATATCGTACCGATGTTTGCTGGGGAGGAATTAGAGTGGAATATAAAGTTTTAGTTTTAGAAGATAATGAACTTCTGTTAGAAACATATGAAGATTTTTTATCTGTGCATAACTGCAAAGTAAGTTTAGCTAGTAGTGTTGAAGCTGCTTATGAATTATGTTTTAAACAGAGTTTTGATATATATCTTTTAGATGTAAAGCTTCCAACCTCAAGTGGTTTTGAGTTTTTAAAGTTACTTCGGGATTCAGGAGATACTACCCCTGCAATTTTTATAACTTCTTTTAGTGGTAAAAATAGCTTAAAAGAGGGTTTTATAAGTGGGGCAGATGATTATATAAAAAAGCCTTTTGATTTAGAAGAGTTATGGCTTCGTATCAAAGCAAATATTGGAAGGAATAGAGGCAATAATGATAAAGTTATATATATAAATGATGATTTTACACTCAATATTGACAGGAAAAACCTCATACATAAAGGTCGAGAAATTGTGATAAATCTAAAAGATTTTGAACTTTTACATCTTTTTCTTACCAATCGATCCCAAGTAGTTACAAAAGAGATGATCGAAGATAAACTCTGGGGAACTAGTGAAAAAGCAAATAGTGGTTCTATTAGAGTTTATGTAAATAATCTAAAAAAAATTCTTGGTAAAGAGAGTATTACAAATATAAGAAGTATTGGATATAGGCTTGAAATCTAGCGAAAAAAAGTTACTTACATTTGCAACAATGAGTGTATGCACAATTTTTTTAGGTGCAATTTTTTTCATATATATTATCAATATTCTTCATGTGGCTAGTCTTGTTAAAGTCGTTTTATTAGGATTAGTCTTTATGATTTTTAGTTTTTTTATATATACTACAATCCACTATTTACTTGCACCAATGTTTAAAACTAACTATCTTTTAGAGTTACTTTTAAAAGATACACTACATGAACTTAATATACCACTTAGTGTTATAAAAGCAAACTTGCAAATGTTAAATTTAGATGAAAAAAATGATAAAAAACTAAAAAGGTTGCAAAGGATTGGCACTGCTTGTATTGATTTAGATAGGCTCTACAATGATATGGATTATTATATAAAACGAGAAGTAAGATATGATTTAAAAGAGAGTTTTGATGTAAAAGAAATTGTTGCGCAAGAAGTAGAGAAAGTATTAGCACAAGGGCTACTTGTAAATATAAAAAGTAGTGTTGCATCTTTACATGTAAATGCAGACAAACATGGATTTGCAAAGATTATGAGTAATCTTTTAGACAATGCTATTAAATATACAAAAGATGAAAAAAATATAGAAATTGAGTTAAAAAATGGTAAACTAACTATAAGCGATAATGGCATAGGCATGGATGAAGGTGAAGTATTTAAAGTTTTTGATAGATATTACCAAAGTGATAGCAAAAAAAAAGGTGCAGGAATTGGGCTTAGCATAGTAAAAGCATATTGTGATGAAGAAAAAATATTTATAAATATTTTTTCAAAAAAAAATATAGGTACAAAGGTTACTTTAGATTTGAAAAATATTTTAGTAAAGGGATAAATGATGCAAATAGATAAAAATGTAGAAAACTTTTTAGTTGAATTTTCAAGTTTTAAAGAAAAATTTGAATCAACATTTATAGAGTTTTTTATATCTTTATTGAATGATAAATCTTATTCTGAAGATGTAGTTGAAAAAATAGCTCGTTTTGTTTATAAAGATATTTTTAGTCCAGATGCATTTACTGTAAAGTTAGATAAAGAGATTTTTTCTGAAATGGGCGATGATAATGTTATGTTGGAGTTTCTTATAAATAGAAGTATGTTATTTTTACTAGAAAACTATGCTAAAGAGGAAAAAGGAAACAGTTGTGATCATATAAAAACTCTTGTATTATATATTACTGAGTATATTTCGGAATTTGAAAAGCAGATAAATAATAAGAATCAACCAGAACCTTTTCATATAAACTTTGATACACAAGAAAACTTTTTGACAGGAAATAATATACTAGATGTTTTTAGAAAAATAAAAGACAATGGTGAGAATGTTACATTTTTCAATCTATATAAAGGTGTTCCAATTAAGCACAGTGCGATTATAGTTGGTATCGATGAAGAAGATGTAGCTTTTAAAACTATACAGACACAAGAAATAGCAATGAAGATGGATGGGAAAGCTTATATATTGGTTGATAGTAATTTTGATAAGCCTATTAAAGCTGATATTGTTTATAGTAATTTATCAAATAGTACAGTGATTTTAAATAATTTTACTTATATGCTAAATATGCCGGCAACTAAAAGAGAATTTGTCAGAGTTCATCCAGATATCATGGCAGAAGTGTCACTTTCAAGAGAAAAAGATTTGGTGACAACTGGCAAGCTTTTCGACTTATCTGTAAATGGATTAGGCGTGATTAGTGAAGAAAATAATGGGATTTATGCAGGGGCTAAAATAGAATTAAAGTTTATATTGAATATCGGAAATGATAAAAAGCCTTTTACAATACGAGTTGATGGTGAAGTGTTAAACATAATTGAGTACAGTAGTTCTTATAGATATTGTATTAAAATTAATCCAAAAGCTGATATGGAAGAAAAAATAGTAAACTATGTAAATCAAAGAGAAGTTGAAATACTTGATAGCTTAGAAAAAGAAGCTAATGTTTAGCAAATATAGTATGTAGGAAATCCTACATACCACCACTTGCTTCTAGTTTTTTCTCCCAAAGACCACCAAGATATGCTAAAAGAGCAGTTATACAAAAATACATAGCTGCAACTATAATCCATGTTTCAAATGGAGAGAAAGTATTTGCTACTATCTCACGGCCAACTTTTGTTAAGTCTGTAATAGATATAACCGATACCAAGGAAGAATCTTTTACAAGAGCAATCATTTCACCAACTAGAGTAGGAAGTGCTCTTTTTAATGCCTGAGGCATAATTATGTACACCATTGTTTGAATGTAATTCATACCAAGAGACTTAGCTGCTTCGTATTGACCTTTGTCTATTGATTGTATAGCTCCTCTAATCACTTCAGCAATATATGCTCCAAAGAAAATACCAAGAGATAGTCCACCTGCTAAAAACCTTTCAAGATCAAAGATAGTCGCAACTATAAAGTAAAAGATAAATATCTGTACAAGAAGAGGAGTCCCTCTAATGATAGTAATATAAACAATAGCAATATCTTTTAAAAATTGATAATTTGAGATTCTCATGAATGCAAGTAAAATACCTATAGAAAAGGCTAATATAGCTGCAAATCCTGATATTTTAAGTGTAACTAATAAGCCAGTTAATAGTGGACCCATTGTCCAGCTAGTTGATTTTGCAATTGCATCATATTCCAACAGCTCATCGTCATTTTCAACCGACAATTTATAACCACTAGGAATAGTAATCTCTTTACTATCATCATAACTGCTTATAACTACTTTACCATTCTCTTTTATTTTTACAACCCCATCAAATGGTGCTTCAATTGCTGTTGTTTTCTCATATGCAAAATATTTTGGAACACTTGTCCATTTCCAGATGTAGTTCATATTTGAAGCAGCTATAAAGAGAAAGTAACCTA
>Ga0193951_1000898_pt1 | contig 13316 bp, 12 predicted proteins | sample BB_2_MG_FD_140370 | JGI IMG/M metagenome (GOLD analysis project Ga0193951, IMG submission 140370) | Microbial mat bacterial communities from the Broadkill River, Lewes, Delaware, United States - BB_2_MG | ecosystem: Environmental > Aquatic > Freshwater > River > Microbial mats | place: USA... | reverse complement strand
TTAAAGTGACAACCTATTACTTTATTACAAATTACCAAATCACTTGCTATAATAGCATCATCTACTCCCATAGTGAAATTATCTCCTATTGGAAAAATTGACGCTGTAAGGTTTGTTGCCATCGGTATTAACTGCATATCCATAGTAACAGCTGTATCACCTGAAACATACAATGACTTTTCTCCTGCTGTGATTACAAATCCACCTGGTTGACCACCGTAGCTTCCGTCTGCAAAAGACGAAGTATGAATAGCATTTACATATTTAGCAGAAAATGTGTCGTTTGTATAAGTACCACCATGATTTACAGGATGCCCTTTTAAATTCTTTGCTCCGTAATACAATACGATTTCATAATTCGAAACTATAGTAGCTCCTGTTCTTTCCGCAATACGCTCAACATCTAACACATGATCTTGATGTGCATGTGTAAGTAATATATAGTCTGCTTTTACTTCATCTACATTAATGTGTGATGCTAAAGGATTTCCTGTTATAAAAGGATCAATTAACACGTGGGTTCCGTTAATTTCTACTCCAAAACACGCATGACCGTAAAAAGTGATTTTCATCTTTTTGTTTTTAGTTTTAATATGATAAGATGTCACCTTTAATTACAAAGGCTCTATTCTTTCTTTCGTTTAATTCGTTTTTTAATAAATATAACTAGCAAGGTGATTAACAGTATAAATGGCCAAATATTGACCAAACCAATAAAGAACCATTTTATGTTATCTATTCCACTACTAAAGGCTTCTATTAAGCGTTTTCCAAAACTTTTTGAATACGCTTTGCTTATTTCTGTTTTATAAAATCGGATTGTTAAGGTTGAATAGGATACCTGATTTTGCAAATATTTCAGGCGACCTTCCATCGATTCTATTTCTGATCTTACCTTGTTTAATTCTCTTTCTACCTCTATAATTTCTTTTACCGAAGAGGCTTTTTTTAATATCTCACTATAACGCTGCTCTAACTCTTTTTTTACTTTTAAACGAGCTTCAACATCTAAAAACTGCTCTGTTACATCATTTACAGATATGTTTTTATTATCAAATCGTGCTACTTTTGAAGAAATTTCATTCAAAAAAGCATCAAAATTTTTAGAAGGAATTCTAACAGTTAAATTAGTCGTAATACTTTGTGAAGATCTATATTCATTATCGGTAGAGATATAACCGTTGTATTTTTTTAATACTTGTTCTATGTGGTTTCTTGTTGCAGATAAATCATTTGTCTCAAAAGATACATCTCCTGTTTTAATCAGTTTTCTTTCAACTACTGGAGCTTTATTATTTCCTTTTAACTCAACTGATTCTTCTATCTCTTCGGAAATTATCATATTACCTAGAGCCTTATCATCACTATAAGATTCAAGGTTTTTACTCCCGTCATTACAAGCTGTTAATAAGACAACAGCTACAAAAAGATTTAAAATTTTTTTCATCATATTTTTTCAGGGAAGTTACAAAATTTGCCCCAATCCAAATAAAATTGAAAATAAAAAGGTACTTAACGCTACTTTTTTTAGCTCTCCATCTAACAACGCTTCTTCTTTATTTTTGTACACAAAAAACAGGTGTTTTGCCAAAGGAATGTAAGCTACAATAAATAGAAATTGAGTTGGTGAGTGATACTTGATAACCACATATAACAATACAAACAGAAAAGATGCGATAATTAAAAAGTAGTGATACATTTTTGCCGATTCAGCTCCCATTTTCACCACCAACGTGTTTTTTCCGGATTTTGTATCATTCTCTCTATCACGCATATTATTTAAATTAAGCACTGCAGTACTTAACAATCCAACTGTAATTGCTGGTAAAAAAATGATAAAGTTCAATTGTTTTGTATATAAAAAATAGGTTCCAACTACTGCTAACAATCCGAAAAAGATAAAAACGAAAACATCTCCAAATCCACTATAACCATAAGCAGATTTCCCAACGGTATATTTTATAGCAGCAACAATTGAAGCTATTCCTAATCCAAAGAAAATTACTGAATACAAAAAGTTGTCTTTGCCAAAGGAAACATAAATCAGCAACAATGCTATAATAGTCGTAACAACTCCTGTAACAATCATTGCGTTTTTCATTTGTTTTGGAGTAATTGCTCCTGAAGCTACCATACGCGCTTCTCCTTCTCTTTCATTATCCGTTCCTTTTACTCCATCTCCGTAATCATTGGCAAAATTGGACAATACTTGAAAACCAATTGTCGTTAGAATTGCCAACCAGAAAATAGAAGACTCCAATATATTTTTTCTTCCAACATAAATATTTGTATCAAGAAGAGTTGAAGACACTTTCAAAAAAGATTCATTTAAGCCTAAAAATGCTCCAATAATAATCCCTGAAACGGATAATGGTAAAGTACGTAAACGTGCTGCTTTTATGTAGTTTTTCATTGAGATAGTATGATTTTCAAAGATAAGTTTTTTAGACATAAAAAAAGGAAAGCTTAGCTTTCCTTTTATCTTAAAGTATATGAGCCGTTTATTTATTTACTACAGCATCAAAACCTACTTTTGTTCCTGGTTTATCTATAAAATATTCTTTTTTATCTACTAAAACATTATCTCTGAGGATTTCCATTGTTATTGTATAAACACTAAAATTATCTGTGGCTTTATCTTCATATTCAAAAGCTAAATTAGCTGCAAAATTAATTTCATCTGTGTACGATTTCTTATAAGGAAAAACATTAGTTGTAGTAGTGTTATCATACTTAAAGAAACCTGATTCTAAAAAAACAGTTTTAATTCTCCCATTGTTGTCATTACTTGTACTCGTAATATTAAACGTTATTGTTGTTAAAGCTCCATTTCCTTCAAGAGAAAAATCGGTGTCATCGCATGATGTTAATAACACTAAGCATAAAAAGGTAAAAAGGTATCTCATTCTTTTTTGTTTTCGAATTATTTTTTTCAACAAACTTACTACAAAGAAAAAAGTGTGCTACTCTCGTAACACACTTTTAAGAAAACTTTATATTTCTTTACTATAGGTTATTTGCTTCAGCAATTAACTCTGCAATGTCTTTTACTTGTATTTGCGATTCTTTTTCTTTGAATTTTACACCATCAGTCATCATGGTATTACAGTAAGGACATCCGGTAGCAATAATTTGTGGATTCGTTTCTAAAGCATCTTCTGTTCTTAATACATTAATATCCTTATCTCCTTTTTCAGGTTCTTTAAACATCTGTGCTCCTCCTGCTCCACAACATAATGCTGTTGACTTATGACGTTTCATTTCAGTCATCTTTACCCCTAAACGACGAATTAATTCACGTGGACTTTCATATACATCATTTGCGCGACCTAAATAACATGGATCATGATATGTTAAACGTTTTCCGTTTAAGTTTTCATTTTCTATGGTTAAACGTCCTTCTTTGATTAACTTGCTAATATATTGAGTGTGGTGATACACTTTATACTTCCCTCCTAATCCAGGATATTCATTTTTTAAGGTATTAAATGAATGCGGATCGCAAGTTACAATCGTTTTTACTTCGTAAGCATTTAAAACTTCAATATTAGTAACAGCTTGCATTTGAAATAAAAACTCGTTTCCTGCACGCTTAGCAGCATCACCTGTTGAACTTTCTTCAGTACCTAATACAGCAAAGTCTACATTGGCTTGTTGTAATATTTTTACAAATGCTCTTGTTATTTTTTTTGCTCTATCATCATAACTTCCTGCAGCTCCAACCCAAAACAACACTTCTGGTTGTTTTCCTTGAGCCATCATATCTGCCATTGTTGGTACGTTCATAATTCTTTATCGTTTAATTGTTGAACTGTTTTTTTGTTTACAACCTCAAATTACCGAGGTTACTTTTAATTTTTACGGAATAAAATAGTTAAAAACTACTCTTCGTCTTTCCAGTTTAATCTATCCATTTGACTATACTGCCAAGGTGCTCCGTTATTTTCAATATTGGTCATCATCATATTTAACTCTTGTGGAGCTGCTGATTCTTCCATTACTAAATAACGACGCATATCCATAATAATAGATAAAGGATCGATGCCAATAGGACATTCTTGCACACAAGCATTACAACTTGTACATGCCCATAATTCTTCTGGAGTAATATAATCGTTTAATAATTGCTTTCCGTCATCTTTAAACTCACCTCCATTTTCATCAATATTCTTTCCTACTTCTTCTAAACGGTCACGTGTTTTCATCATAATAGCACGTGGTGACAATTCTTTACCTGTTAAGTTAGCAGGACAAGATGATGTACAACGTCCACACTCGGTACAAGTGTATGCGTTCATTAACTGCACCCAGTTTAAATCAGTTACATCTGAAGCTCCAAACTTTTCTGGTTCTCCTTCATCCTCTCCTTCTTCAGGCATAGCATATGGGTCAGCATCTGGGTCCATCATCATTTTTACTTCCTTCGTTACCGCTTCTAAATTATTAAACTGCCCTTTAGGATTTAAGTTTGCAAAAAACGTATTAGGGAAGGCTAATAAAATATGTAAGTGTTTAGAGTAGTATAAATAGTTTAAGAAAATTAAAATTCCTACGATATGTAACCACCAAGCTGTTTTTTCAATAGTATGTAACGATTCATTAGAAAACCCATCAAACCAAGGTGCAATAAACTGAGAAACTACATTCCCTACTCCTGCTTCTTGAAAAGCAACATCTGTTGCATTCATTACTAAGAATAAAGTCATTAATACCATTTCAAAGTATAAAATGATATTACCATCATTTTTAGGCCAACCTTCCATTTCTTTGTTCCAAAAACGTTTTACCTTTTCAATATTTCTTCGGAACCAAAAAACTGTTACTGCTATTAAAACTAATAAAGCTAATACTTCAAAATTACCTATTAAGAATCCGTATAGAGCATTTCCTAGAATTGGTTGAAAAACACGGTGTGTACCGAATAGCCCATCAATAACGATCTCTAACATTTCGATATTGATTAAAATAAAACCAACATACACAACGATGTGTAAAATACCTGAAACAGGGCGACGCACCATTTTATATTGTCCTAAAGCTATTTTTGCCATGTTTTTCCATCGCTCAGGTTTTCTATCCGTTCGATCAATATCTTTTCCTAATTTAATGTTTCGTATCAACTTACGAACATTTATTACAAAATACCCGATACCTGCAATTAAAATGAGTGCAAAAAAGATGTTTGGTACGTATTTCTCCATCGTTCTTTAATTATTAAGTTTTGTTAGATTTATAAAATGTGAGTTTATTGGTTACTTACATTTTTGGTATTATTTTCTTCGTTATACGGCTTTGCTTTTTTCCCAAATAATGAGAAGTGTACAAACCGCTTTGGATTTAGTTTCATTTCTCTTAACAATTCTTCTAGTTCTTTAGAAGCATTAGTTAAGTTAGTGTACATCTTTTCATCAGTCATTAGCTTTCCTAAAGTTCCTTTTCCTGATTTCATATCGGCTAACAAACTGTTCAAATTTGTTAACGTAGTTTCAAGTTTTTTAGCTGACTCTCCTAAATTTGCCTTAGCTAAATCATCTGAAACTTTTGAAAAGTTATCTGTAATATTCTTTGCATTTGCTAAAGTAGCATTTAAGTTACCTTTGTTATCTTTTAACAGTGTATTTACTGAAGCTAGTGTTTTTCGAACATCATAAATAGTTCCTTCTAAACCTAAAATACTCCTATTTAAACTTTTACGCGACTTTTGATCTAAAACTTGGTTAATACCTGTTAACAAAGAGTCTGCTCCTACTAAAACATTCTCTAATTTCCCTTGAATTGGGTTTAATTTTTCTCCTACTGATGATATTATATCTAATTCAACTTCTCCTTTTAAATAATCACCAGATTTAGCTACTTCTTCATCATACTTTGGAACAATAGCTAAATTTTGCCCCCCCATTAAACTTGCTGAATAAATTTTTGCAATACTATTTTTAGAGAAATTAAAATCAGTATCTAATGAGATTTTAACAATTAAGCTTCCTTTTTTATCTGGATTTTCATTGAACCTAATCTCATCTACTTTCCCTACTTTCAACCCATTAATGGTTACAGAACTAGCTTCATTAAGACCATTAATATTGTTGTACTCTACAAAAAAGTGCCTTGCATTAGCGCTGAACAAGTCTTGTCCTTTTAAGAAATTATAACCCCAAATAAATAACGCAATAACAACGACAGCAACAATTCCTGTTTTTAGTTCTTTAGACATAGAATATATTTATACGAGCGAAAATAATAATAATTTTGAGAGTATAAATATAGAACACCTCTAAATTAACGGTTTTTCAATGCTTCTTTTATCGAAATTCGCTTTCCATTTTTAAAAGCTACCACCCAAGCATCTTTATATCCTTTACTCCTAACTTCTGGCAACAACTTTTTTATCCCTGATAAACTTGATGAATTTCCGTAGTAGTATTTATAGTAACTATCTATAAATAAAAGCTCTATATTTTTCAACTCTTTAAAAGTTGTTATCGGTAACTTTTTTCTAGAAGCTGCTATTTGAATTTTAAACTCAACTTTTGAAGATGGTTTCTTTGGCGTAGTAACTGCTTTTTCTACTGGCTTTACTTTTTTTATAACAGGTTTTGATACTTCCTTATCAATTGATGGTGCATTTACAGTAATAGTTTCACTGATTGTATTCAGTTTTACCCTTTCAAAGTACTTTTCTATAGCCTTAGCTATTGATTTTGCCATTTGTAATTGCCCTTTTCTAGAGTTTAAAAACTTTCCTTCATTCTTATTAGTTAAAAAGCCTAATTCTATTAAAACACTGGGCATTACAGTTTCTCTTAAAACTAAAAAATTAGCTTGTTTTACCTTTCTGTTATTTCTTTTAAGAGCTACAAAGTTATTTTGTACCAAGCCTGCTATTCCTAAACTATTTTCTAAATTTTCTTCTTGAAGTACAGATAAACCTATCACTGACTCTGGAGAGTTAGGGTCATAATCGTAATTTTGTTTATAGTTATCCTCTAATAAGATTACAGAGTTTTCCTTTTTTGCTATTTCTAAATTTTCTTTATTCCCGCTTAATCCTAACACAAAAGTACTCGCTCCGTGAGGTTCTGCTTTCCTAAAAGCATCACAGTGAATAGACACAAATAAATCTGCTTTATTATCGTTTGCTATTTTTGCTCGATTGTGTAATTCTATAAAAACATCTTTTTTTCTAGTGTAAAGAACATTAATATCTTTTGAGGTTGACAATTCTTTACCTACGTCTAAAGCTACTCTTAAAGCAATGTGTTTTTCTCTAAATCCATTTCCTAAGTTCCCAGGATCTTTTCCTCCATGCCCAGCATCTAACACAACCGTATATTTTTTTTGTGCAAAAACAGACGAGGCCTCTCCTAATAAAACGGTTAGCGAGGTTATAATAATTAATGATATTTTTGAGATATTATATTTACGGAAATTTAAGAATTGCATCAATAAAATTTAACTATTTTTGGATTTTAAAATAAGTGCGTTCAAATAGTACGCCAAAGTTTTTAAATATAACACAAAAATAGTATTAATAATATTGCGAGCAAATTCAACCTACATACTTTTAGCTTTCTGTCTTTTTTATTTTCAATTAAGCTCTGCTCAAGAATTTGGTAAGAAAGAAATTAATTCTATCAACCTTAAAAAAGATTCTATTTCTTCAAGTCCAAAGGACTCTTTAATCACGTTAAAAAATAATGCTCTCATTAACAAAAGAGACACTATTGCTACCGATTCTATAAAACCTAAAGAAGTAATAGATGGTATAATTACGCATAACGCAGAAGACTACACCATACAAAATGCTAAAAACAAAACAGTAACTCTTTACAACAAAGCTCATGTTACCTATACTGATATTGATTTAAAAGCTGGAATTATTATCCTAGACTACAAAAACAATATGGTGTACGCTAAGGGAATTAAGGATAGTACAGGCTATCACCAAAGACCTCAATTTAAACAAGGCGGACAAGAATCTGAACAAGACTCTATTTTATTTAACTTTAAAACCAAGAAAGCTTTAGTTTATGGTGTAAAAACAGATCAAGCAGGAATTATAACTTATGGTGAAAAAACCAAACGTATAAATGACTCTACTATTTATATGCGTAGATTACGTTTTACCACATCTCAAAAAAAAATTCCTGATTATTATATACAAACAAACAAAGCAAAGTTAGTTCCTGGTAAAAAAATTATTGTAGGAGGAAGTAATTTAGTATTAGCAGATGTACCTACCCCGGTTTATTTACCTTTTGCTTATTTTCCAATGACTAACAAAAGAACTTCAGGTTTTATTATCCCTTCTTGGGGTGAAAGTAATAATCAAGGTTTTTTCTTACAGAACGGAGGTTACTATTTTGCTGTTAGTGATTATTTTGATTTAACAACTTTAGCTGACTTGTATACCAACGGAAGTTGGGGTTTAAATGCTACTTCTAATTATTATGTTAGATATAGGTTTAGTGGAAACTTTAGTATTCGCTATGAGAATATTATACGAGGTATTCGTGGTTTGAGCGATTACAACAAATCGACAAACTTTAATATTCGTTGGAGTCATAGTCAGGATTCTAAAGCTAGTCCTAACTCTCGTTTTTCTGCCTCTGTTAACTTAGGTAGTAGTAAATACTACCGTCAGTCTTTAAATGAATTTAATAGTTCTCAATTTTTAAATAATACATTAAGTTCATCTGTTTCTTACTATACAAAATTTGTAGGTACGCCTTTTAACTTGAGTGTAACTGCTACTCACTCGCAGAACACCAATACCGAAACAATTACCATGACTTTACCTTCTTTACAGTTAAACATGGATCGTATTTATCCTTTTGCTGGTAAAAATGGTGTAAAAAAGAATCCTATTCAAAAAATGGGGTTGAATTATAGCATGCAAGGACAGTATCAAATCAACACTACTGATGATGAGTTTTTTACTGCCAAAATGTTTCAAACTGCTAAAAAGGGAATACAACACAACTTAAGTACTAATACTAGCTTAAAAGCTTTTAAATACTTTACATTGTCGCCTAGTGTTAGCTATAAAGATGTTTGGTATTTTGATCAAATTAAAAAGAGATATGATCCTGCTGCGGTAAACAAAGACGGTAATTTAGGTGCAGCAGTTAATGATACTATTAGTGGTTTTACGCGTTATAATGAATATAACTTTGGAGTCTCGCTATCTACCAACATTTACGGTACATTTAACTTTAAAAAAGGGCGTTTAAAAGCCATCCGTCATACAATTAGACCATCTATTTCTTATGGATACCGACCTAATTTTGCTGATGATTACGACTTAACAGTTCGTCAAAGCTCAGATCCAAGTGATCTATTAACCTATTCTCCTTTTGAAGGAGGTATTTATGGAACTCCTGGAAGCGGAGTTTCAAACTCTATTGGAATATCTGTAAACAATGTTTTAGAAGCTAAAGTAGCTCCGAAAGATCCTGACAGCGATGAAGAGGATAAAAAAATCACCCTTCTTAACAACTTAAACTTTAGCACAAGTTACAATATCGCTGCTGATAGTTTACGCTGGTCTCCTGTAAGAGCCAATGCTGGTACGCGTCTTTTTAAAGATAAACTAGCTTTAAATATGAATGCTACTTTCGATCCTTATCAAGTCAACAGTAAAGGACAAAGAATAAATAAATTTAACGGTAGTCTTCTTAGACTGACAAACGTAGGAGTAACAGCAAACTATTCTATTTCTAGTAAAGATTTTGAAAAAAATAAAGATGGTAAAGATGACTCAAGTAATAAAAATGGAAATGGGGCCCAAGACACCCCTGATGTTTTTGGTGAAGGCATAGGACCTACCAATGGTTTTCCTAATGACAGTAATAAAAACAACGAAAGTGAAACAAAAGAAACTGAGTTATACAGAGCTAAAATACCTTGGACTCTTAACTTGGCTTATTCCATGAGTTATACCAATAACGGATTAACAAGTCAAATAGGTAACAATACATTAATGTTTAGTGGTGATGTTGAACTTTCTCCTAAATGGAAAGTTGGTTTTTCTTCAGGATATGATATTAAAGACAATGCCTTTACCTATACAAGATTAAACTTTTCTAGAGATTTAGATAGTTGGCGATTCAATTTTAACTGGACTCCTTTCGGAATCAATTCTTCGTACAATTTCTTTATTGGAGTAAAATCTTCTGTGTTAAGTGACTTAAAGTGGGATAAAAACAAACCACCTGATAGAGTACTTTTTTAGGCTGTTAGCTTAAGTAACTTTTTTGAAACTTTGAAACTTACATAAAATGAAAAAAATAATCACTACCTCTAAAGCTCCTGCTCCAATTGGTCCATATAACCAAGCAGTACTTAGTGGAAATACTTTATACACTTCAGGACAAATAGCGATTAATCCTGAAACTGGCGAGTTAGTTTTAGATTCTATTGAAGCAGAAACAAAACAAGTAATGCAAAACATGAAAGAAGTATTAGCAGCAGCTGATATGACTTTTGAAAACGTTATTAAGACTTCTATTTTTATTTCTGACATGCATAATTTTTCTAAAATTAATGCTGTTTACGGTGAGTATTTTGACGATGCTACGGCTCCTGCTCGTGAAACTGTTGAAGTTGCGAACTTACCTAAGTTCGTAAATGTTGAAATTAGTATGATTGCTATAAAATAGTTTTTAAATTTAGGTTGATTCTTAACCTTTAAAAAACTAACTTCGCTATCGGTAGACATATTCATTAAAACGGAGTCATATCCTTAATCGCGTTGTGCTTTATTGTGGAAAGTCTATACACCGAGCAAAGAGTGCTAAAGAATATATTGCTTTTTCCACCCTAAAAAAACTATTTTAGCATTGAAAATGCAAACGAACAAATTTACAAATTTTAAAACATTCAATAGCTTTATTGGTGTTCCAGAACCAATTGATAATGATATTGACATTGGTAAATATCCAAAAACTACATTATTAAAGTCCGAAGGAATTTATATTGATTTTTATAGAATCTCTTTTAAAACTAACTACATTAATTCTGACTTACCTGAGTTTGACCCTAAAGCCCCTAAACCAATAACCGCAGTATTTTTTAATAGTCCAGGAAAACTTTATGACTGGAACTTAACTGATAAGTTCGAAGGCTATTACCTTCAACTATCAAAAGAGTTAATTGATAAAAACCGCTACCTCTTCCAGAATTTTTTAGAATATGGATACCACGAAGCTTTATTTTTAACAAAGCAAGAAGAAAATGAAATCATTTTACTTTATGAAAATTTAATTCAGAAACATAAAGACAATTCCCTTAATCAAAATGTGCTGTTGGCTTATGTTAATTTAATACTGAATTTGGTAGAATCTTTCTACAAAAGACAATTTGCTACCGAAACAAAAAAATACAACTATATAGTTAGCGAATTTCAACAATTACTCAGAGAATACTACAATGAACAAATAAAAGGTATTCCTACCGTACAATATTTTGCTGATAAAATGAAACTCACGCCTAATTATCTTGGAGATGTTTTAAAAACATACACCCATAAATCGGCCATTGAAACCATTCACGAATTCATTACCAATAAAGCAAAAAAAAAGCTTCTTGAAACGAACCTAACTAGTACCGAAATAGCTTTTGAATTAGGCTTCGATTACCCTAACTATTTTTCTAAGTTTTTTAAAAAGCAAACCATGCTAACACCAAAACGATTTAGAATGACACAAATAACTAATAAAAATAGTTAAAAAAAGTAACATCAGTAAAATGTTTCTTTTTTTCCAGTAATAAACACTAAGTAAACTATTTATTATCAAGTAATTTTGGGTTGTTATTAATTATAAAAACTCAATATTATGTCACAACAAAAAATTTCTTATAAGAATACAAATAACGGCATCATTATGTCGGCTTATTTAAATCTTCCAAATACTTTTGATGAAAACAAACAATATCCTACAATAGTAATTACACATCCAGGTGGTGGGGTAAAAGAACAAACCGCTGGTATTTATGGTAAAAAATTTGCTGAACACGGATTTGTCACCATCGTAACTGATGCTTCTTATCAAGGAGAAAGTGGTGGTGAACCTCGTCAATTAGAAAATCCATATATCAGAACAGAAGATATTAGCGCTGCAATAGATTATTTAACCACTCTACCCTATGTAGATAATGAACGAATTGGTGCTTGGGGGATTTGTGCTGGAGGTGGTTATACGGTAAACGCTGCTATTAACGACAAAAGAATAAAAGCGGTAGGTACTGTAAGTGCAGTAAACATTGGTCATATGTTCAGCAAAGGTTGGTTAGGCGACCAAAACATGAAAGATGCCATAGGTTTTTTACAATTTGGCTCACAAGTACGAACTAAAGAAGCAAATGGTGCTCATATCGAAAAAATGCCAATGGCTCCATTCAATAAAGAAGACACTCCACACAACGATTTAAAAGAAGCTTGGGAATACTATCGTACAGATAGAGCACAATGCTCTACAGCTCCTGGATATGGAACTGCAAGAAGCCTTACTCAATTAGTTACATACGATGCCTATAATATGGCTGATATATTCTTAACTCAACCCTTATTTGTTGTTGCTGGAAGCATTGCTGAATCTAAATGGATGAGTGATGACTTAATGGAACGTGCTGCTTCCGAAAACAAACAAATGTATATTGTTGATGGAGCTAATCATATGAAATTATATGATATTCCAGAATATTTGGACGAAGCTGTTGCTCATTTAGCGCCTTTCTTTAAAGAGCATTTGGGAGTTGCATAACTTGTAAAAGCTTAATCCCAAGGCTGTTTGAAGCCGAAGCAAAGCTTCGGCTTTTTTTTATTCGATATAGAGTAAACCACAATAAACTTTTATATCGCTTTGATCAACAACTCTGCTGTCGATGGATTTGTAGCTAACGGTACATCATGCACATCACACAAACGCATTAACATAGAAATATCGGGTTCGTGTGGGTGTTTTGCTAAAGGATCTCTAAAAAATAATACCATTTGACATTTCCCTTCTGCTACTCTACCAGCAATTTGCGCATCACCTCCAATTGGTCCTGATAAAAATTTTGTTACTTCAAAACCTGCTTTTTCTGCTTTCTCCCCAGTTGTTCCAGTTGAAATTAACTGAACACTTTTTTGGCGTAAAACTTCTTTGTGTTCATTTAAAAACTGAACCATTTCAGCTTTCATTCCATCATGCGCTATAATTGCTATTTCCATAAATAGTGTTTAAAAAAGTATTCCCGCAAAAAGCGGGAATACAATATTACAAAATATTTTATGCTTTTATAAAGAAGCTGAATACTCTAATAAATCTACAATT
>Ga0193951_1000896_pt1 | contig 13330 bp, 11 predicted proteins | sample BB_2_MG_FD_140370 | JGI IMG/M metagenome (GOLD analysis project Ga0193951, IMG submission 140370) | Microbial mat bacterial communities from the Broadkill River, Lewes, Delaware, United States - BB_2_MG | ecosystem: Environmental > Aquatic > Freshwater > River > Microbial mats | place: USA... | reverse complement strand
TTTCAACTGAAGCATTCATTTTTTTAACTGGAATACCGTATTGAAATTGCACATCATCTATCCTTTTAAAAGGCGAAGTTAATTTATACCTCCATTCAACCACACTTCCTTCTTTAATATTGGGCATTGTAAACTTTTGCTGCGACCAATATTTATTAAGCACTTCATCAAAAACATCTTTTCTATTCAGCTTTGTTTCTACAATTTTATTTTTTTCTAGGTTATAGGTAATGGCTTTTAAACCACTTATTTTTTCTCTTCCGTTAGAAGAATTGTAGTAACTAATTTCATTAGTTGCCCAATCAAAACCTTCTTTATTGTATATTTTTAATCTTAAAAAAACTTGTGTAATCACATTAAACCCTTCATTAGGAACATATTCAAATGAAGTTTTTCTTTCTTTATATAAAATTGCAGCATTCGCTGAAGAGTCTAATGGGTAAACTTTCTCTTGTAATTCTTCTTTTGAAACTTCTCCAAATTTATAATTTTGAGAACTTAAGATACTTGTTGTAAAAACCACAAAAAGCATTAATAAAACCTTTTTCATAATGTATTATTTAATTAAAACTATTTTTGAATTATCGTGTTTTTTAATATTTTTTCTAAAATCCCTATATAGTTCATAGTCTTCTTTTTCATATTTACCTTCATTTACTTGAAGCTTTCTTTTATACATATATGTATTGGAATTTATTTTTTTTATGACAGCTGAATACATTCCAAATTTTGATTTTAATTCAACATCTTGTGGTAGATATTCTACTTTAAAATTTACTGGAAGTTTAATTACAACCTCATCTATATCAAGAAAACCTCTTGATATTTCTACGGGTAATTTTCTATCTCTAACTCTTTTGGGTATGCTTGTATTTTTATTAAATGCATTTATAGAAATTAACATTTGTTGATTAGTTAACACTCCATAATTAACCGCAGAAAATTCTATATCCTCCTCATACCTCGCTTCTTCCTTATTATTATTGACATCTATTTTTGAAATATTCATATTATTAATATTTGAAAAATATTTTTTCACCAATAAATCTAACTCTTTTTGATGCTCTCCATCATATCTAAATAAATGGTCATCATATTGTGTTCCTGTAGCTTCTATTCTAACTTTTGCCTGGATCTCACCCAACTCATTGATTTCAAATGCTCCTTTGGTGAATTGTAAATTTTCTTCAGTTTTGTAAACCTTAGTATGTTTTATTACTCCACCCTCTGGTGTAATAATTAATACATCTCTATTGTCTGTAAAGCTTCCTATTTCTGCAAAAGGTTTTGTTTGACTTGTACATTCTAACCAAAAATCCTGATTATTAATAGGAACATATAAAATCATATGATTGCCTTCAGGTGCTGCTACATCTTTATCAAAATTAATTTTTTCACCAGCATGGATGAGGGTGTGATACGATGAAATTCCTACCTCTTTAAGCAAAGCGGACGTATAATTAGTAAGTGCTTTACAATCTCCATAACCTAATTTATCTACATCACTTGCCAACATTGGTTTAAAACCTCCAATACCCACTTGAACACTAATATACCTAACCTTAGATTGTACATAATTATATACTATTTTAGCTTTTTCAATTGGATTAGAAGTGCTACCTGTTAAATCTTTTATTTTTTGTTTTGTTGCTTCAGGTAAATTAAGAGTGCTTTGAATTAAATGATCATAATACCATTTCCCAAACTCACTCCAATTTGTAGCAATTCCATCAACACCTTCTAAATTAAATTTATCTATACCAAATTTTATAGTTGGAAGAAACTCTGACAATTCAGGAACATAAGGTTCTTTTTTTAAAGCTTTTATATTATTAATTTTATAAGATATCAATCCTGACGTTTCTGTTTTAATAATGTCAAAATTTTTAAAGTTTTTTTCAGATTTGAACAATTGTATAGATAAAGGATATTTTATAGTGAATTCTGCACTTTCAACACTTTGATAAAAACGATCATTCAAAATCCACCTAGGCATAAAAGCTGTATTAGAAGTTTCAATTTCGTATGTATAATAAATTGTATATGGGTATGAAACAGTAGTATGGTCATAATGAATTAGCCTACCGTCATTATATAATGATATACCGTCGTATGCACTATAGTCTTTAAATTCATTTTTTTTAACCTTTTTAATTTCATCTCCGTTTGCATTATAAATATATGCTTTAACATTATTTATTTTTCTTCTTTTATCATAATGAATTGTAATATCAGCTAGATTATCTGCGAGTTTATTATATACTGTAATAGCTTTTTCATAACTAATAGTCATCCTTTTTTGAGACTCAATTTCAACAGAAATATTCTCAAACCTTATTACAGAATTTGCATCTTTTTTAAGACTCGATGGTATTTCAGAAATGTTAAAATTATATTCTTGTGAATAGATAAAGTTGGTAAAAAGGAGTATAAAGAATGGGGCGATTCTTAAGTTTTTCATAGCATTAATTTTTTATAAAAAAACAAAAAAAAATTAAATTAGAGCCTGATAAATCTCATTTTTTATTATTCTTTTATTTTTGAATCAATAATAATGGTTACAGGACCATCATTTATTAAAAAAACTTTCATATCTGCACCAAATTTACCCGTCCCTACTTTTTTCCCAAATTCAAGTTCAAATTTAGAAATGAATTCTTCATATAATGGGATCGCAATATCTGGCTTTGCCGCTTTAATGTACGAAGGTCTATTTCCTTTTTTGGTGCTTGCTTGCAACGTAAATTGGCTAACCAATATGGCCTCTCCATCAACATCTTTTAAAGACTTATTCATTACACCGTTTTCATCATTAAAAATACGGAGGTTTGTAATTTTTTTTGTTAACCAATTAATATCCTCCTGAGTATCTTCTTCAATAATTCCAATTAAAATAAGGAGACCTTTTTCAATTTTACTAACAACTTCCCCATCAATTGTTACTGAAGCTTCTAAAACTCTTTGTATAACTGCTTTCATTTATTAACTATAAATATCTGTTCTATAATTTTCCTCATCTCCTTCAACCATTTGCAAATAACTATTGTATCTAGAACCGCTAATTTCACCTGTTCCTAATGCCGCTTTGATTGCGCATTTTGGTTCGTTAATATGTAAGCAATTGTTAAATTTACACTTAGATTTCAATTTAAAAAATTCAGGAAAATAGTCGGTAATTTCTTCAGGTTTAAAATCTACCACTCCAAAACCTTTTATGCCTGGAGTATCAATTATAAATCCTCCAAAACTTAGCTGAAACATTTCTGCAAAAGTTGTGGTGTGCATTCCTTGTTTATGCTGCTTTGAAATTTGAGCTGTTTTTAAATCTAAAGAGGGTTCAATGGCATTTATCAAGGTAGATTTTCCAACACCAGAATGCCCTGAGAACATTGTTGTTTTACCTTTCATTAATTCTTTTACCTTATCGATATTAATGTTTTTAGTTGAAGATATTGGAATGCAAGTATAACCAATATCTGAATAAATAGCGTCTAATATTGCTAGTTTTTCTAGCTCTCTGTCACTATAAATATCCAATTTATTAAACAATAAAACTACTGGAATATTGTATGCTTCAGCCGTTGCCAAAAAACGATCTATAAACCCTGTAAAAGTTGGTGGATTATCTATAGTAACTAACAAAAAAGCAATATCTATATTTGCTGCAATGATATGTACTTGTTTGGAAAGGTTTACAGATTTACGAATGATGTAATTTTTCCGATCAAAAATTTCATTAATTACTCCTGTTTCTTTTCCTTCTTCAAACTCAAAATTTACATGGTCTCCAACCGCCACAGGATTGGTGCTTTTAATCCCTTTAATTCTAAACTTTCCTTTTAATCTACAATCAATTATACTTCCCTCATCAGTAAAAACAGTATACCAACTTCCGGTAGATTTTGTAACAATTCCATTCATAGTTACAAATATACTTGAAAGTATTTATTTTTTTATTTTGAAATAAGAATTTAAATAACAACTATTCTAAGTATGCTTTTAAAATATTGCATCTGTTTAGATTTTTAAGTCTTCTAATGGATTTTTCTTTGATTTGACGAACTCGTTCACGAGTCAATTTTAAGGTTATTCCAATTTCATCAAGTGTCATAGCTCTTTCTCCTCCTAAGCCAAAATACAACCTTACAATTGAAGCTTCTCTTGGTTTTAGGGTTTTTAAAATTCGTTTGATTTCAACCTTTAAAGACTCATGTAATAATGCCTTATCAGGATTGGGATATTTTCCAATAATTAAAACATCATATAAATTATGAAATTCACCTTCAATTAAAGGTGCGTCTAGTGACAAATGACGTTTTGAGTGCTTTAATGATTTTTTTACTTCTTTTAACGAAATATTTAATTGTTCAGAAATTTCATCTAAAGAGGCTTGCCGTTGATGCTTTTGTTCTAATATTGCAACTGTTTTATTAATTTTATTTAACGAACCTATTTTGTTTAATGGCAGTCTTATAATCCTAGATTGTTCTGCCAAAGCTTGTAAAATTGACTGACGTATCCACCAAACTGCATAAGAAATAAATTTAAACCCACGTGTTTCATCAAATCTTTTAGCTGCTTTTAACAGCCCTAAATTACCTTCATTAATAAGGTCTGGAAGTGTTAACCCTTGATTTTGATATTGTTTTGCAACCGAGACTACAAAACGCAAATTAGCTTTTACTAATTGATCTACAGCTCTTTTATCTCCTAATTTAATTTTTTGTGCTAGTTTTACCTCCTCTTCAGGAGATATCAAATTTATTTTTGCTATTTCTTGTAAATATTTATCTAACGAGGCAGCTTCTCTACTTGTAAGCTGTTTCATTATTTTTAGTTGTCTCATAAAATCACATATTTAGTTGATTTAAAATCTGTTGAAACCAAAAGTTAATATGGGGAAATAAAAATATTAACTCAAAAAAAAGATAAAAAAATCTAAAACACAATGAGATTCCTCAATTAAATTATTGATTATAATCAGCTTAGAGTCAACCAAAAGCTTCTTATTTTATCAATTGAAGAAATCTAAAACCAACGATAATTAAGAAAGGTTTTAAACTGGGAATTTAACTAAGTCTAAAATTTTACTATATTTAGTAGTAAAATACTTTATTTATAAAAACAACTTAAATTTTTTAAGAATAACTAATTTATATCTAAAAGTATTTATTACTAACTAAATATTTAATATTATGAAACTATTTAAAAATTACAAGAATGCTTATAACTTTGTTATTTCGTCAATTTTTATTTTACCTGCTTTTTTGTTAATTCAATCCTGTAAAACTGATAAAAAGCAATCTGAAACTAAAATTGAAAAAGAAAAAATTGAAAAAGAAAAAGTAGTAGAAATTTTAACTGAAAATATGGATTTTCAAATGCCAGATACAATTTCTTCTGGCTGGAATACATTTCGTTATAAAAATTCATCTCCTCAAACACACTTTTTTCTTATTGATAAATATCCTGAAGGGAAGACTTCAGAAGATGCTGAAAATTTTATAGCACCTGTATTTGATAATGCTATGAAACTTATAATGGAAGGAAAAACAGAAGAAGGTTATGCTGAGTTTTCAAAACTTCCAGAATGGTTTAATGATGTTGTTTTTGTTGGTGGGTCTGGTCTATTATCACCAAATCAAGTGAGTATTACCAGCTTAAATTTAAAGCAAGGCAAATACATTATTGAATGTTATGTAAAAATGAAAAATGGTGTATTTCATACCTCAATGGGTATGACTAAAGATCTTGTTGTAACAAATAATGATTCTGGTTATAAAGAACCTAAAGCTGACATTTCAATTAATATTTCTAGTACAGATGGAATAGTTATTAACGACACCATTAGTTCGGGTAAACATACTTTTTCAGTTTACTTTAAAGATCAAATTGTACATGAAAATTTTGTAGGACATGATATACATCTTGTAAAATTAGAAGAAAACGCAAATATAAATAAGTTAGAGCATTGGATGAATTGGGCTAATCCAGAAGGTTTAATAGAACCTGCCCCATCTCATATTACTTTTTTGGGAGGCGTTAATGATATGCCCGCTGGTAGTATAGGCTATTTTACAGCTACTATAAAAAAAGGGAAATATGCTCTTATTTCAGAAGTTCCAAATGCTTTAAGTAAAAATATGCTTCAAACCTTTGTAGTGTCTGAATAGGGAGTGATAAAAATATAAGCAACCACCTAAACAGATTAATTATGTAATTTTAAAAGTTTTTTAAAGCATAGTTAAGTTAACTTTGTTATGTAACTTTTATTTTTCAGAGTATAAGTTTCAAAAAAATATGGAGATGGATTTGAATTCGAAGGAATTATTAGAAAAGATTATAAAACAACAAATATCTAATTAACTATTTACTACCTCCTAAAAATCTCAAACTTTCCAAACAAACAGTATAAAATCATTTTTTTAACTTATAGCATATTTTAAGAAATGACATTTTGAATGAATTTTGTAAGGATTTATTTATACAATCGACCTCTAGTAAAGTCGGAATTTTATCGAATTAGACTTTAAATAGAAGTAGATTAATTTATAATTTAAAAAAAATGAATTTCAAAAATGTGTTAGGGTATGTAGCCCTTATTTCTTTAATCGCTCTTTCGAGCTGTAATGATGATGACGATAATCCAGTAGTTGCAAGTTCAACTTTTACAGTTACTATCGAAAATGTATTTGAAGGCAAAGATTATTTTTCAAATGGAACCACAGGATTTATAGCTCCAGGTGCATCTGAATCATTTTCATTTAATGCAGGTAAAGGACATTACCTGAGTTTTGCAACTATGTTTGTCCAATCTAATGATTTATTTTACGCACCTGGCGAAAATGGAATTGCACTTTATGATGCAAATGGGAACGCTGTTACAGGTAATGTAACTTCAATGATTAACCTTTGGGATGCTGGTACCGAAGTAAACGAAGCCCCTGGCGTTGGTTCAAACCAACCACCACGTCAAGCTGACTCAAATACAGGCATTGATGAAAATGGCACTGTAGAACTTATAGCCAATATTACTGATGGGTTTATGTATCCAGCTGATGAAGATGTAATTAAAGTAACACTTACTCATGACGGTGGCACAATGTTTACAGTAACAATTGAAAATGTATCTAATAATTCTGCTTTTCCTACCCCGCTTGCACCTGGTGTTTGGGTTATCAACGGAGGTGAACAGACTCCTATTTTTGTTGAAGGTCAAGCTTCATCAATAGGTTTAGAAAGAATTGCCGAAGATGGTAATAATTCAATTATGGATACCGATTTAAGCGCTAATAGTGGCCTAGTTTCACCATTTGCACCAGGAGCATTTGACATTAACAGTCCTGTATTCACTATAGGGCAATCTGCTTCATCTTCATTTGAATCTTTAGCTGAAGATGGAAACCCTTCTGGTTATAGTAATGTGTTTAACACACCTGTTGGAGCTAGTTCTCCAGCTCCAATTTTTCCTGGTGAATCATATTCATTTGAATTTACTGCTGAAGAAGGTGACGTTTTATCTTTTGCTACAATGCTTGTTCAATCTAATGATTGGGTTATTGGTGCTAATAACATAGAATTATTTAATAATGGAATAGCTATTTCAGGAGACATTACAAATACAACCTCTTTGATTGACGCTGGTACCGAAGTAGATGAATATTCTGGCGCTGGTCTTAATCAACCACCTAGACAGAGCGGAGCAAATACCGGTACTAATGAAAATGAAACAGTTAAAGTTGAAACAAATACTGGCAGTAATGTGCCATCAATTTCTGATATGATTAAAATTACAATATCTTCAAACTAAATCTAATATTTTAGATACCATACCTGAAAAGCGCAAGTGTGTTAACTTGCGCTTTTTTATTTATATAAATAAATTATAACTCTAAAAATGTTAAGTACATCAAAGCGTATCATCAATGTACTAGATATGTTATCTATAATTTAGTAGAATCCCACACTTAAATTTCAAAAATTGTTTGAAAATTCTCTTCAGTTAATTAATTTTAGAAAAATTTAAAACCTCTAAAAAATTGAATATGAAATCAAGAAGAGACTTTATAAAGAATACAGCAATCGCAGGAGCTGGACTTACCATGCTACCAAACATGTCATTTGGACTAAATTCCAATGTATTTGGAAAAGAACAAAAAATCAGAGTAGGAATGATTGGAGTAAGTTTAATATAACTTGCTACACCTGACAATATTTTTTAGGTGGTTTAAAGATATGCCCGCTGGTAGTATAGGCTATTTTACAGCTACTCTAGAAAAAGGAAAATATGCTCTTATTTCAGAAGTTCCAAATGCTTTAAGTAAAAATATGCTTCAAACCTTTGTAATTTCAGAATAGACATTTGATAATGCTGCAATTTTGAAATATGAGTATACCTTAAAATGATTTTATTTTAAGGTATATTCTTTTTATCTTTAAATTGAAAGACATTAAAAGGAAGTGACTCTCCTTCTATTTTTAACACTACAATACCATGAGAAGGCACTTCCATTTTAATTTGTTCTTTTATTGATCTTGAATATTCTTTTTTTGTCCATAAATCTTTTGTTAAATATCCTTTTGAAGCATCAATTCCTATCGAATTTAAATTAAAAGAAATAGTATCCATTGTATTAGATCTATTTAATAAGCCAACAGCAACATGACCGCTAACTGTAGAAATTAGTGGTTTAGCCCAAACTTCTAATTCACCATAATCAATAATTCTCCTTGCTTGATAAACAAATGAGCTTTGATTAAGCGCAATAATTTCTTCGTTTGTAATTATTTTAATAGTTTTTTCAGACATTTGAGTTAAATCATTTCCCAACAATAAAGGAGAATGCATTAAACACCACATAGAAAAATGAGCTTTATCTTCTTCATAAGTCATCCCTCTACCAATTTGTAACATATCCATATCATTATAATGTCCTTTCGAACTATACATCCACAAATCAGCATTTAAATCAATTATATTTAAAATTGATTCAAAATTATTATCAATATCACCTGAAATTCTCCAAGAATCAGCTATTTGAGACACCCATTTACCTGGAAATTTCCACCTACATACATTATAAATAGCATTTGGTTTTATTGATTTTATAATATTCCCTATTTCTGTATATCTACTTTGTTCATCAAGTCCTAACCAATCACCACCACACCAATCTATCTTTATAAAATCATAATTCCATTCTTTTAAATATAAATTTAAATCTTGCTTATCATGTCCATAAAGTCCCATACCAACACCAATAGTATCTTTATCCCAGTATGAAGCACAAGTGTTTATACCTGCATCAGAATAGATACCTGCTTTTAAACCTTTTGATTTAATATAACTCGCAAGTGATTTCATCCCATTTGGAAATCTTTTCTTATGGGCTAATACATTTCCATTTTTGTCTCTACCTCCAAAAAACCCATCATCAATATTAATATAAGCATATCCAACATCCTTAAGTCCAGATGTTACCATGGCATCTGCTTGAGATTTTATGATATCTTCACTAATATTTACCCTATAATTATTCCAACTTGCCCATCCCATTATAGGGCTTTCTGAAGGATGATTTTTATTTTCTATTTCTAAATCATTTTCCGAATTAGATTGTTGTTTGTTATTTTTTGTTTCACAAGCAATTAATAAAAAAAATAATAAGATGATAAAATACTTATTCTTCATGTGATTCCTTATTCTATTTCACATTTTTTTGATAAACTAAATTACTAATATTATTTTGTTTAATTGGAAAAAATAAACTAAACATAAAACCAGTAATAACACAAGTAGGTATAGCTATTAATGGATAAATATAGAAATTTAAAGGGGTATTATATTTAATTATTACTAATACTATAATGCTCAAAACTGCTCCAATTAAGGCGCCTATCCAGTTTGATTTTTTTATAAAAATCCCTAAGATAAATATCCCTGAAATTGCACTTCCAAATAGCCCAATTATTTCTTGAAAAAAGAAAAATATTGATTTTACTGGAAAAGCAGCCATTAAACAAGCTATTACTGTTCCAAAAACACCAACAATTAGCGTAATATATTTTGCTAATATTAACCCTTTACTGTCTGAATATGATTTTGAAAATCGCTTATAATAATCAATAGTAACTACTGTTGATACCGTATGCATGCTACTATCTAAACTAGACATTGATGCTGAAAATATTCCAGCAATAACTAACCCTGCAACTCCTGGAGGTAAATGATTTGTTATAAATAATGAAAAAACACTATCGTTTTGCATTCCAACTGTTAAAAACTCTGGGTGCTCTTTAAAATATACATATAAAAAAGTTCCCATTCCAAAAATTAATATTCCAAAAGGTATTGCAATGATACCATTTAACCATATACTTTTTCTAGCCTCTTTTTCATTAGAGGTTGTCATATATCGCTGAACTACTGCTTGATCTGTTGTATAAGATGAAAAATTTAAAGCAAATGAACCTAAAAAAAGAGACCAAGTAACAATTTCAGTAAAACTAAATCTAAAATCAATCATTTTAAACTTGCTATCTTCAACCGCCACTTTAAAAATATAGCCAATATCGCCAACTTCAATAACAATAAATACCAACCCTGCAATTAACCCTAAAATTAGCACTATAACTTGCACAACATCTGTCCAAATAACAGCTTCAATCCCCCCCATATAAGTATAGAGTATTGCCAAAACACCCATTACAATTATTGCTAAATAAATATCCATACCCATTACAGTTGACAATGCTAGAGCTGGTAAGTAAACAACAACTCCCATTCTTACTAATTGAAATAAAACAAATGTTGAGCTACTAAAAATTCTTATCGTTACATTAAATCTTTTTTCAAGATATTCATAAGCTGTAGTTAAATTCAGCTTTCTAAAAAATGGTAGATAAAAAGTTATAATTATGGGTACAATTAATAAAATTGAAAAATAACCTAAATAAACTTGCCAATCAAATGAATAAGCAAGTGCTGGTTGCGATAAATAAGTTATTGCGCTTAGCATAGTTGCATAAATACTTAACCCAGCTGCCCACCAAGGTATACGTCCTCCTCCTAAAAAATAATCGTTAGTGGTATTATTTCTTCGTGAAAAAAACCACCCCATAAAAATCATCAAAGATAAATAGAGTATTAAAGTAAGATAATTTACTATACCAAAACTAGCTTTATAAGGTTTAAAAGTTAAAACTTTAACTTTATTGGTTCTAATTCCAGGGCTTATTTCACCTCCAGGAATTACAATATTATTTCTCCATTTTACAGCTTGTGTCACAATTTGAGTTTCATCATCTAATGCGCCCTTCTTTACCCAAGTATCAGTAATGGTGTGATAAACCCAAATTGTTTTAGAAAATGAGGTGCTTTTTAAAAGTTCTTTAGATTTGATTTCAAGTTGTTGTAATTTATTTTCTAAAGTTTGATCTTTATTTTCTTTTAATGTGTTTATTTCTTCTATTATTGATATTCTTTCTGATAAGAATTGCCTTTCTCCTCCAGCACCTCCAAAAATAAGAATATGCGAATCTCCATTTTTAATTGCAGGCGCAGCAGCTAAATAACCTTTTTTTATTCCTGGGGTTAAATTACTTGGAATTGATTTTTTCTTTGTCCATTTAATTTTATGAGGATCATATTCATACACATCAGATAACATTTCATACTTAGTTTTTGCTGTAGGATTTACATATAAGCCACTAAAAACATACAAGCAATTTTGATGTCCATTACTTTGCCCTACTACCACAGGCTGTATCCTACCTTTTCCAGGAAAATTTGGAAGTATTTCCCATGTATATGCTTTTTTAATAATAGAAGAAGACAAGCTAAAAGAAAGAAATTTTGATGTAGATTTTTGATCTTTTAACTGTTGCCCACCTACAAGATAAACCAAGTCTCCAACAACACTTCCTCCCATATTTGACAAAGGAATGGGCATTGGAGGTAAAAATTCTATTTCAACCGTTTTGCTTTCTTTATTCCACTTAAGAAAAAACACTTCGTTATAAATTCCTTTTTCATTATCACCTCCAATACATAAAACTCCTTTTGATGTAGTGATTGAAACTCCGTTAGCCAATGGTCTAGGAAGTTTTAAAGATACTTTATACCATTTAGAAGCATCTACTGTTTTCTCTAAAACATAAATTACATCATACCATTTTTTATCGCCATCTTCCCATACAGGTTTATCAGGGTAATTGGTTCCTCCGGCAAGTATTAATACGTCATTATGCACTCCTATAAAAGAGCCATTTATACCTTTAGTATTTGGAATATCTATTTCATTGGTAAATGAAAATATATTTTGTGTTTGAGAATTACATATTGACATTAAAAATATGCTAAATACTAAACTTGTAAAAATCTTTGGCAATCTCATATTCTAAGTAACTCTTTTATATTTATTTAGATGAAATACAAATATATCAAAAAATGTATTATGTACAACATATAGCATTTATTAAAATTCATCTATAGTACATGTTTTCTTATTTTATTTCTCCATTTTTTATACCCTTTATCCGATAAATGCAATCCATCATAAGTAAATTTAGGCTTTAAAAAACCTTTAGAATTTCTAAATGACTTATAAAGGTTTATATAAACCAAATTAAATGTATTTGCTAAATTTTTTAAATGTGAATTAACTTGTCTAATTTCTTGTTGTTTATTTTTATGTCCATAAAATTTTTCTCCAATCATTGGATTTACAGGCAATAAACTTTGAATATATAACTCAGTTTCTATCGAGTTTTGAAGAATATACTCAATTATTTTTTTGCAATTTTCAATTACATGCTTCGTATTGTTCCCTCTTGCCAAATCATTAATTCCAATAAGTAAAAATATTTTTTTAGGTTGAGAAGAAAGCACTTCATCTAATCTATTTAAAATTCCATCGGTTACGTCTCCGCTAATTCCACGGTTTACAGCATTTATATTTGGAAATAGGTCTTTCCAGTTACCACCTTCCGTAATACTGTTTCCTAAAAACACAATTTCATTTTTTGTATCAGCTTCACTTTTAAAAAGTTCATACCTTTTGTAATAATGTTCTGAATATCTTTTTTGAGAATAACTGTTAATTGTTAAACAAAAAACAACTAATAGGAGAATGTATTTTTTCATAAAATAATTTATTAATTTGTTCTAAATTTTAAATCCTTTACTTCCTTAATACCCGATTCATTAATATTAATGGGAATACAAGTAAACATCCATTTCCAAGAGTTTTCTCCGTGAGGAATTTTTAATAATATGGTATTCCATCCTTTTTTAAGATTTACTTTAGTAGGATTTCTATAAAAATAATCT
>Ga0193951_1000893_pt1 | contig 13339 bp, 8 predicted proteins | sample BB_2_MG_FD_140370 | JGI IMG/M metagenome (GOLD analysis project Ga0193951, IMG submission 140370) | Microbial mat bacterial communities from the Broadkill River, Lewes, Delaware, United States - BB_2_MG | ecosystem: Environmental > Aquatic > Freshwater > River > Microbial mats | place: USA... | reverse complement strand
TTGAGGTGTTGGATAATATTTTAACACATTTAAAAAATGCAAATACTATAATTAATTAAGGAGATATTATGAAAACTTTAAAATTTGTTATCGCGTCGGTATTAGTTTGGATAATTTTAGGGGTTGGTATTGTAAAAGCCGCCGAATATACTAAACAGTACAAAAAGGAGTTTACGGTTGATGCAAAAACTCTACTTAAAGTAGATAATAGATATGGTGATGTTACTATTTCGAATTGGGATTCGAATAAGGCATATCTTGAGGTTACTGTTGCTGTGGAAAACGGTAATCAAGAAAGAGCTAATGAGCTTTTAGAATATATTATAATTGATCTTTCGAAAGATGGAGATGTTATTCAGGCTATAACTACAATTGACGATAAATATAATAAGCGTAGTCATAACTATGATTCAAACTCACTTAAGATTAATTATAACATAAAAGTTCCAAATTATATTAGTCTTGAGTTGGTTAATAAATATGGAAACGTATATATTGATGAAATTCTTGGTTATTCGAACATTGCTGTAAAGTATGGTACTTTGCAGGCTAAGAACCTTAGCCGTGGTAAAGTTCAGCCACTTAATAGAATTTATCTGTCGTATACTTCTAAGGTTGCACAAATAGAGAAATGTGATTGGATCTCGATAGAGATGAAGTATTCTAAGCTTAATATAGAAAAGGCTCACGCTGTTTCTTTAATAACTAAATATTCGAATCTAAAAGTTGCCGATGCAAGCTCTATTGTAGCAGAAAGTAGGTACGATAATTATACTGTAGATAAAGTAAATAACTTTGTTTTAACTTCTGGTGGATATTCTGACTATATACTAAAAAATGTATCACGTAAAGTGAACATAAATGCAAGCTATTCAGATATAAAAATTGGTATGCTGGGCAAAGATTTTACATCTCTTGATTTAGATAACAGATATGGTTCTATTAAAGTAAATGTTGATCCAATGTCGGTATTCGAAATAATTGGTCATGTTCGTTATGGAAGTATTAGTTATCCAGATAATAGTAAGATAAACAAAATTACAGAGTCGAGTGAAACTACTATCAGCGGTACAGTTGGAAGTGGTGAGCCTGTTGGAAAGATGAAAATAACCGCTAAGTATACTACGGTAAAAATAAATGCAGTGGATTAATAGAAAATATTGCATAATAGAAAAAGCGACTGTTCTCCTTCAGTCGCTTTTTTATTTTGTGTTAAATAGGACTTTCGATGTATTTTATAATATCGGCAGCTACAATTTTAAACTCTGGTGTAAGAGTTTCTTGGTCGCCAATGTTACTTGTTAATTTATTTATTGTTGTTCCAGGAAAATGAAAGGTAGAGTATAAAACTCCTTGATTTACCTCGTCTGTCACTTCAGCTTTAATTTTAATATGACCACGAGGTGAAAATAATTCTACTATATCACCACTGACGATTTTCCGCTCTTTGGCATCAATAGTATTTATTTTTAATAAATCCTCGGTAACTAGATTACCGTTTGGAGTCCTTCTAGTCATTGTTCCACAGTTGTAGTGTTCAAGTATTCTACCAGTTGTTAGAATAAATGGGTAATCTTTTTTATAGTGAATTAATTCTGGTGACTCTTTGTAATCGAAGAAGTGGAATTTCCCTTTTTTTGATTTAAAATCACCATCCTTGTGAAGGATTTCTGTTCCTTTTCCAGCTTTATTTACAGGCCATTGAAGACCGTTTTCGCCTAAGTTCTCCCATGTTACACCTTCAAAAAAAGGAACAACTTTACTTATCTCATTAAGAACTTCTTTAGCAGAGAAATTATTTTGTACGTATCCAAACCGACGCATTATATCGGTAATAATTTGACCATCAGGTTTTACGTTATTTATTGGCTCTATGGCTTTATTAACTCTTTGGATTCTTCGTTCACTGTTTGTAAACGTGCCATCTTTCTCAAAACTGCATGCAGCAGGTAAGATAACGTTTGCTTTTTTTGCTGTCTCGGTCATGAATATCTCTTGAACAACAAGAAATTCAAGTGACGAAAGGGCTCTTTTTACATCGCATACATTTGGATCAGTCTGAAGAATATCTTCTCCAATAATCCACATTCCTTTAATGCGACCCTGACGTGATCCTTCTAGCATTTCGGGTATTCTTAAACCTGGGTTGGTAGGATGAGGCTTACCGTAAAATTTTGAATAGTATTCAATAACATCTGGATCTGCAATGTTAAGATATCCTGGCCCTTGATGAGGCTGTATTCCCATATCAGCAGCTCCTTGAACATTGTTTTGTCCGCGAAGAGGATTAATTCCTGATCCTTTTTTTCCGATATTACCAGTCATCATAGCAATATTTGCAATAAGCATCACTGTTTGGCTACCTTGATAGTGTTCTGTAACGCCGAGTCCGTGAAATTCCATAGCAACTTTAGCCTTGGCATATATTGTGGCAGCTTTTTCGACTAGTTCTATTTTTACACCAGTAATCTCTTCAAGGTCTTCGTAAGGTAATTTTTCTAACTTCTTTACAAATGTTTTAAAGTCTTTAGTGTGCTCTGTAATAAATTTTTCGTCTGTTAGTTTTTTATCTATTATTACTTTAGCAAACATTAAAAGTAAAGGAACGTTTGTACCAGGGCGAAGTTGTAGGTGTATGTCGGCGTATTTTGTTAATTCAATTTTTATAGGGTCAATAACAATAAGCTTTTTCCCCTTTAGAACCTCTTGTTTGATTTTTGCTCCAGTTACTGGATGAGCAAGAGTTGGATTAGCACCAATTAATAGAATGCATTCTGTATCTGGTAGCTCTTTAATTGAATTAGTAGCGGCTCCTGTACCAAATGCTTGTTGCATCCCGTATGCAGTAGGAGCGTGGCAAACGCGTGCACAACCGTCAATATTGTTTGTCCCTAAAACAATTCTAAAGAATTTTTGCATTAAATAATTTTCCTCGTTGGTGCATCTCGCTGACGATACTCCTGCAAGAGCATCTGGACCGTTTTGTTTTATTATTCTCTTAAATTCTTTTTCTATTAACTCATAAGCTTCTTGCCATGTTGCCTCAACAAATTTGTCATTTTTTCTTATAAGAGGTGTTTTAAGTCTATCGGGATGTTTGTAGAAATCAAAAGCAAATCGTCCTTTTAAGCATGTGTGTCCGTTATTTACTTCTGCATCTTTTGTTCCTTCAATAGCGATAATCTCGTTATCTCTAACTTTTATATTAATATTGCATCCCACACCACAATACGAGCAGATTGATTTAATAACTTTGTCATACTTAACAGTCTTGGATAGGTATCTGTCTGTTAAAGCGTTTGTTGGGCATATCTGAACACATGCTCCGCAAGAGACACATGGCGACTGCATAAAATTTTCATCGTATCCTTTTATTATCTTACTAAAGAAACCTCTATATGCAATTCCTAATGCCATTTCACCTTGCACCTCGTCGCATACTCTAACACATTTATAGCAGTGAATACACTCCTTTAAATCGGAATGAATATAGGGATGCGAAAAGTCCTCTTCTATAGAATTATGATTGATCCCTTCTGGATATCGGTAATCATAAATATTGTATCGTTTTAATAGAGATTGAAAAGTTGTTGGATTATGCCCCGACTTTGCTCTTAAACTCTCTTTTGGATAATTGGTGAGCAATAGTTCGAGGATGTTTTTTCGTATTTTTTCAATTTTTTTTGAATGAGTTGTTATTCTCATGTTTTCCTGAACAGGAGTGTGGCATGATGCCATAATTTTAGTTGCTCCGTTTTCTTTTAGAGCAACTTCAACAGAGCATAATCGGCAAGCACCATAATTTTCCAAATTTTCGTCGTGGCATAAAACAGGGATAAATTCTTCCCCTATATTTCGAGAAATAAATTGGTAAATAGTCTCGTTTTCAACTATTGTGAAACGAGTTCTGTTTATGTATGCTTGCCTATTCATACTCTTATATATAAAGTTTTACATTTGACGATATCCTTTAAAGTAAGGTTTTAATTCTATTCCAAAGTGTCTCATTATATTGTAAATTGGTAGTGTTATACCGCTACCTAAGGCACATAATGAGGTGTTTTTCATAGTTTCTAAAAGATCAGTAAATAGATCAAAATCTATTAAGTAGTCTTCGTTTAAGGCTTTGTCAAATAGTTCGTAGCCGCGTATAGTTCCAAGTCTGCAAGGGCTGCATTTGCCACATGATTCTTTTGCTGCAAATTCGAAGAGATGTTTTACGTATTCGGCAAAAATTGTTGAGACAGGTAGAGAGATAACTCCTGCATGACCTAATAAAAATCCGTTTTCTTCGAAGCTCTCGAAATCAATTGTTAGTTTTATTAGATGTTCAATTGGTATAACTCCTCCCAATGGTCCGCCTACTTGAATTGCTTTTGCTTTTCTGTCGAATCCTTTGGCTTCGCCTTTAATAAGATCGCGAAGCGGTGTTCCCATTTCTACCTCATAAATACCTGGTTTGTTAAATCCAGCGTCTAACGAAAGTAATTTTGTTCCTGTCGATTTTTCTGTGCCAATCTTACTAAATTTACCGCCTCCTTTATATAATATATGGAACAGATTAGCAAAGGTTTCTACATTGCTAACTACCGTAGGGTGATTAAAAAGGCCTTTTACACCAGGGAATGGAGGTCTTACTCTTACTTCAGGACGTATTCCTTCTGCTGAGTTTAAAAGTGAAGTTTCTTCACCACATATATAAGCTCCTTCGCCTGTAACAACTTTAAAATGAAGTCTTCTTTTTGAGTTAAAAACGTTTTCTCCTAAATATCCGCGTGCATAAAGTTTACCAATTTCTTTTCGCATTGAAGTAATAGACGATGGATATTCTCCTCTTATATATACAATACCTTCGTCGGCACCTACTGCTAGGGCTGTTGCTACCATTCCAAATAAAACTTTTGAGGGGTGCTCGTTCATTAAGTACATGTCAGAATAAGCTCCTGAATCTCCTTCATCGGCATTACATATTATGTATTTCTTATCCGATTTTGCTTCTTTGCACGATCTTACTTTCTTGTGAAATGGAAATCCTGCACCACCACGACCTCTAAGTTTAGATCTCTCTAACTCATCAATAATAGTATCTGTATTTTTTAAATAATCTAATAGTATGTCAAATTGTTTTGATATTCCACGCCAAGGTTTGGTTAAAATAGGCTTTTTTAACGTTGTATATACAGGGAAAGTGATTTTTGAGTCTATATTATATCGAATAATATCTTTAATTTCTTCGGGATTATCAGTTGAATAAGCTTTGCCATTATACATGAACGCCGAATTCTTGTGGCAAAGACCTAAACATGTAACTTCTGTTATTTCATCTTCGCCGAAATATTTAAGAAGTTCTTGTTTTAATTTATTTTGTTTGTTGGAAACTAAACAGGCTGATCCATCGCATATGGCAACTCGATTTCTTGTGTTTAAGAAATCGTAAAATGTTTTAGTTCCTCTTATTGAGGCTAACCCCACATTGTAAATATTATTAATATGGGCAGCGGCTTCTTCAGCAGATCTGTTTTTAGATAACTCTTTTATCTCTTCTGAAAGGCTAAGATTTTTGCCGTTTTTCTTTGATTGGTTGCTTAAGTTGTTCGACATAATGTATATATATTAATCAGATTGATAAGATAAGTAAAAAAAATATTAAATCACTAGTTTTTTAAAATCAAAAAATCAAAATAAAAGGTCGACACGTTATTTTTGTCGACCTTCAATATAAATATTTTTTTTTATTTATCAAGTTGTTTTGTAAAACAGCGTTTACGTTTGTGTTGAATATGATCGTAGTTTTTCCAGTGCTGTATTGCTTTTTGGTTAGTTTCAAATATTCCTGTTGTTTCTACGTGACGAACATTGTGGTCGAGCATAACCTGTTGTAATTCCGTTATTAGAATTGCTGAGACTCCTTTAGCTTGCATCTCTGGGTCAACACCGGTTAGTAAAAGATCAACTTCCGACGGGTTTTTAAGAGCTTTCATAATATGTCTGAAGCCAAAAGGGAATAGCTTTCCGTTAGTTTTTTGCATTGCTTTTGATAGTGATGGTAACCCAACAATAAAACCAACCATTTCGTTGTTTTCGTCGGTAACAACCTTTACAAATTTTGGGTTTAATATTGTGAAATATCTTCCAATATAATAATCCATCATTCTTTCGTTAAGCTCTACAACGCTAAATAAATCTTTAAAGGCTGAGTTTAATAGGTTGAAAACCTTTTTTCCATACGGCTTTAATTCTTTAGAGCTGCTGAAGTTTACAACATTAAGTTTAAATCGTTGTTGTATGATTTTATTTAATTTTTTTGCTTTCTCTGGAATTTCATTAATAGTCAATCTAAATTCTACCCAGTCGATATGTTTTTGGTAGCCAGCTTTCTCTACCAATTCCTGGTAATATGGCATTTGGTACTCCGAAGCTATGGATGGCAGATGATCGAATCCTTCAATAAGCATTCCTTGGTGGTCGAGATTTGTGAAACCTAGTGGACCTCTAACAGTTTCCATTCCTTGTGATTTAACCCAATCTTCGGCTGTTGTTAAAAGAGCATTGGCAACTTCAAAATTATTAATAGTTTCGAATCGCGAAAAGCGGCCAACTTTTTCGCCTGTCTTTTCAATATCTTTACGATTTATTATTGCGCCAATTCGTCCTACTACTTCATTGCCTTTGTAGGCAAGCCAAAATTTAGCATCGCAGAAGTCGAAAGCAGGATTACTATCGCTTTTTAAAGCTTTTATCTCGTCGTTAATTATTGGAGGAACCCAGAAATTATTCTTCTTGTAAATTTTAAAAGGTAGTTTAGCAAATTGCTTGAATTCTGATTTCGAACAAACTTCTTTTATTTGGATATCCATTGCATGATTTTTTTTGTTTGAGTAACAAAATAAGTTTATTTATCTGGAATACAAAAGTATTTTTAGGTGGGCTGTTTTAGGTTTAAAAAAAAGACGACTTCTGTTTTAATAGAGTCGTCTTTTTTTGTAACCTAAATTAATGTTTATAAATCTCTTCAATAACTCTTTTTAGAGTTTTATTTGAAGGTCTTTTTTTTAGCGATTTTAAATTTAGCGAGGTTAAACTTTCGAATAATTTATCTACATCTTCAAAATATTCGTCTCCGCTAATGCTATCGATGTTGTATAAAAAAGTAGAAAATTGGTTCATAGGCACTTTTTTAATTTTGTTCTTAATATTTTCAGAACGAAACAAAAAAGGTTTTTATTGCAGACTACTCAATTTTATATTACCGAAAGTGAAATGTTATTTTTAGTAGCCATCTTTTTTAAATTAAGAATAGCATATCGCATTCTACCAAGAGCTGTATTTATGCTTACATCAGTTTGTTCGGCTATTTCCTGAAAGCTCAGTCCCATATAGTGTCTAAGCATAATGATTTCTCGTTGTTCTTGTGGAAGAGCTTTAACCAGTTTCTGAACATCGTTATGGATTTGACTTTTAATTAAATGATCTTCGATGTTTTCTTCCGAAAGCGATTTGTCGTTTAATAAGCTCCACTCTTGGTCGTCGTCAGATGTAGTGTTTATCTTTTTTGCTTTTCGGTAATGATCAACAATTAGGTTATGAGCAATTCTTGTTACCCACGAAACAAATCTTCCGTTATCCTGATATTTCCCTCTTTTTAAGGTGTCAATAACCTTAATAAAGGTGTCTTGAAAGATATCGTCGGCAAACGATTCGCTTTTTACAGTATAATATATATAAGTATAAACCTTATTCTTGTGTCTGCGAATGAGGCTTTCAAGTGCATTGTCTTCTCCGTTTACGAATTTAGTAATTAAGTCGTAATCTGAAGGTTGATTATGATTCTTCATATCAATTTCCATTAAAGGTTCGGAGTAGATTTACATCATAGGCACTTGTCGATTTTTAATTTGATGCAAGAAACAATATATTTTTTATTTGAACAAAAATTACACTAACAAAATGTATGGGTTGGTGAATGGTTTATATAAACAGGTTAATATTTAATTGTTTTCGTTTGGTCTATTTGTACGCGATAATTCCTAATTAGTTGTATTTTTGCTTTGCTATGAGTGATAAAAATAATTCTATTATAATAAAAGGTGCCAAGGTTCACAATCTTAAAAACCTAAGTGTTGAAATACCTCGTGATAAATTTATAGTTATTACTGGTTTATCGGGATCGGGAAAGTCGTCGTTGGCTTTTGATACTTTGTATGCCGAGGGACAACGCAGATATGTTGAAAGTTTGTCGTCGTATGCACGTCAGTTTCTTGGTGCAATGAATAAGCCTGAGGTTGACGATATCTCTGGTATTCCTCCGGCTGTAGCTATTGAACAGAGGGTTACTTCAAAGTCAACTCGATCGACTGTTGGTACTTCTACCGAGATTTATGACTATTTAAAATTGTTGTTTGCCAGAATAGGTAAGACTATTTCGCCTACTTCGGGAAAAGAGATAAAATGTCATTCGGTGGCCGATGTGGTTAATTTTGTATCCTCTTTAAATTCTGGCACAAAAACCTTAATTGTTTCGCCTGTAAACTTGAATTCAGAGGCTGATAAAGAGAGTCTTATTCAGAATTTTATGAATGAAGGATATTCAAGATATGAAATGAATGGCGAGATTTTAGATCTTAGTTTAGATATAGCTATTAATGACAACATAAATATTCTTGTAGACAGGGTTAAGGCCGATAGTGCTGACGAGACAAAAGGCAGGGTTGCCGATTCGGTGCAAACGGCTTTTCAGGAGTCGGCAGGAAAATGCGAGATTGTTTATTGGGGCGACAACCAATGGAAACGAGAGTCGTTTTCGAATATTTTTGAGGAGGATGGTATTGTTTACGACGAGCCTACACCTCATCTTTTTTCGTTTAATAGTCCACTTGGTGCTTGTCCGGTGTGCGAAGGTTACGGAAAAGTAATTGGTATTGACGAGGATTTGGTTATCCCTAATAAATCGCTTTCGGTTTATCAGGATGCTGTTTTGTGCTGGCGAGGCGATAAGATGAGCGAGTGGAAAATGCAGCTTATTGCTAATGCCGATAAATGTAATTTTCCTATTCATAGACCATATTTTGAGCTTAACGAAGAGCAAAAAGATATGCTGTGGAATGGAACAGAAGATTTTGAAGGTATAAATAGCTTTTTCGATTATCTGGAAGAGAAAAAATATAAAATTCAGCATAGAGTAATGCTTTCGCGATACAGAGGAAAAACTACTTGTGGTGAATGTAAAGGGTCGAGATTAAAAAAAGAGGCCTCTTACGTTAAAATTAATAATGTCTCAATTCAGCAGTTGGTTAATAAGCCTATTGAATATTTGGTAGACTTTTTTGGATCGATAAAATTATCGGAAAACGATAGAAAAATTTCCGATAGAATTCTTATTGAGATTACATCGAGAATAGACTTTCTTATTAATGTAGGATTGGGTTATCTTACTTTAAACAGATTGTCGTCTACATTGTCGGGTGGCGAATCGCAACGAATAAGCTTGGTTTCGGCCTTGGGTAGTAGTTTGGTTGGTTCGCTTTATATTCTCGACGAGCCTTCAATAGGTCTTCATCCGCGCGATACACACAGGTTAATTCACTCGTTAAAACAGTTACAAAATGTTGGTAATACTGTAATTGTTGTTGAGCACGAAGAGGAGATGATTAAAGCAGCCGATCAGATAATTGATATAGGACCCGACGCTGGTAGATTTGGTGGAGAGGTTGTTTTTCAGGGTAGTTTTAATGAGTTGGCAACGGCCGAAAATAGTTATACAGCCAAGTATTTAACTGGAGCTATGTCTATTCCTATGCCAACAAAAAGACGTAAATGGCGAGACTTTATTCATGTTGTTGGAGCGCGCGAAAACAATTTAAAAAATATTGATGTTAAAATACCTTTAGGATGTATTGTTACTGTTACTGGGGTTAGTGGTTCGGGTAAATCTACATTAATTAGCGATATTGTGTATAAGGCAATGGCACGACAATTAATGGGACTAGGACTTCGTCCGGGCGAGCACGATTCTGTTACCGATGAGTCGAGAACTGTTGGGGTGATTGAGATGATAGATCAGAATCCTATTGGTAAATCTTCGCGTTCGAATCCGGCTACTTATTTAAAAGTTTACGATGATATAAGAAAGTTGTTTTCGGAACTTAAGTCGGCTAAACTGGCGGGATTACGACCTGCCGATTTTTCGTTTAATGTTGATGGTGGGCGTTGCGAAGAGTGCAAAGGAGAGGGGGTTATTCATGTTGAAATGCAGTTTATGGCCGATGTTACTCTTGTTTGTGAAGAGTGTAAAGGAACCCGATTTAAAGAGAATGTACTTGATGTAAAATATAGGTCGAAAAATGTTCACGATATTCTAGAGATGTCGGTTTCTGAGGCTATAGAATTTTTCTCGGAAGATAAAAAAGCGGCAACCGAAAAGATTGTTCAAAAGCTTATGCCTCTTAGCGATGTTGGTTTAGGATATGTAAAGCTTGGACAGTCGTCTAGTACCCTTAGTGGAGGCGAGAGTCAGAGGGTTAAGCTAGCTTCGTTTCTGAAAAAAGATAGCACTAAAGAGCATGTGTTATTTATTTTTGATGAGCCAACAACAGGATTGCATTTGCACGATATAAATAAGCTTATGGCTTCGTTTAATGCCTTGGTTGAAAACGGTCACTCTATTTTAGTTATCGAACATAACACCGATGTTATTAAATGTGCCGATTGGATTATTGATTTAGGTCCCGAAGGAGGAGATAAGGGTGGAAACGTTGTTTTTGAAGGAGTCCCCGAAGATATTGTTTCTGTTAAAGAGTCGTATACCGGATCTTTTTTGAAAGATAAAATATAATTAAGAAAAAGTTACATAGAATAGTAGTTGAAGCGTTGTTTTTTAAAGAAGCAATTTCGGGGTGTTGTTTTTTGCTTTCGCTTTTAGCGAAACACTGAAATGGTTGCAGTTGAGACTTTCGCTTGTAGCGAAACATTGAAATGGTTGCAGTTGGAACTTTCGCTTGTAGCGAAACACTGAAATGGTTGCAGTTGGAACTTTCGCTTGTAGCGAAACCTTGAAATGGTTGCAGTTGGAGCTTTCGCTTGGCGCGAAACCTTGAAATGGTTGAAATAGAGTAATCTTATTATAAAGCTTAACAAAGCTGTCAATAGTTTTTATATTTCTGAAATATATAATAGTATAAAACAGCCCAAACAGCGGGTTCGTTTTTGTTTTTTAGTCTGCTAGGAAATGTTTTCGGATAAAAAAAAGAGGGTGTACAAAAACAATTAAAAGAAATTAAAATGTCACGTTGAGCGGAGTCGAAACGTTTTGTTTTCAATGAAATAATCCTTCGACTTTGCTCAGGATGACAGTTTAATCTAGTTTTTGTACACCCTCAGTAAATATAACTTAGTGTAAGTTTTTTTAGTCTTTCTCCGAAAGCTCTAACCAGCGAAGCTCTTTTTCTTCTAACGAGTCTTTGCTTTGTTGGTAAAGAATAGATTTTTCGGTTATTTCGTCGCCCGAAAGAGTTCCAGAGCTTAGTTCTTCTTCAAGCGTAGCTATAAGTTTTTCTAGTTCTTCTATCTCTTTCTCAAGTTTTTCGAACTCCATTTTCTCTTTAAAGCTTTTTTTGTTGCTTACCTGTGGAGCTTTCTTTGGCTTTTCTTTAGGGGCAACAGGTTGCTTGGTCTCTTTTTCAAGTTGTTCTTTCTCTAGCTTGTAATCGCGATATTGGGTGTAGTTGCCAGGGAAATCTTTTATGTCGCCATTGCCATTAAAAGCAAACAAATGGTCAACAACTTTGTCCATAAAGAATCTGTCGTGCGATATAATTATTACGCAGCCATTAAAAGTTTGCAGATAATCTTCCAAAACATTAAGAGTCATAATATCTAGATCGTTAGTAGGCTCATCTAGAATTAAGAAGTTTGGATTCTGCATTAATACAGTTAAAAGATATAAGCGACGTTTTTCGCCACCGCTTAGCTTCTCGATAAAAGCATAATGAGTATCGGGTGGGAATAAAAAGTATGTTAGAAATTGTGTTATAGACATAATAGACCCGTCGCCAAGCGTAACAACCTCGGCAATTTCGCGAACCACATCGATAACTTTATCGTTAGGGTTAAACTCAATACCTTTTTGGCTGTAATAACCAAACTGTATAGTTTGTCCTACGTCAACCAATCCGCTATCGGGCTTTAAGGTGTCGGTAATAATATTAACAAAAGTCGATTTTCCGGTACCGTTATCGCCCACAATGCCAATTTTTTCGCCTCGGTTAAATAGGTACGAGAAATCTTTAAGAATAACTTTATCGCCAAACGACTTATAAAGGTTTTTAACTTCCAGAATTTTCTTACCCATGCGGGTTTGCTGGATATTAATATTTATGTCTTTTTCAACTTTTTTGTACGAAGCAGCATCTTTTAATTCGTAAAACGAGTCGATTCTTGATTTAGCTTTAGTGCCACGAGCCTTAGGCATACGTCGCATCCACTCTTGTTCGGTGCGTAATAAATTTTTTGCTTTGTCGGCACCTGCTCGTGCAATCTCAATACGTTCGGCTCTCTTCTCAAGATAATACGAGTAGTTTCCTTTGTATGAGTACATCTGCTTGTCGTCTATTTCAAGTATTAGATTACAAATACGGTCTAAGAAATAGCGGTCGTGAGTAACCATAAGCAGTGTAATAGTGGCATTGCAAAGGTACTCTTCGAGCCACTCAATCATATCTAAATCTAAATGGTTGGTAGGCTCATCGAGAATTAAAAAGTCGGGATTCTGAAGAATTACCGAAGCCAAAGCCACGCGCTTTTGTTGTCCTCCCGAAAGGGTTCCAATTTTTTGCGATGTATCGTATATCTTAAGTTGCCCAAGTATTTGGTTAGCTCTGGTTTCAAAGTCCCAGGCGTTAAGCAAGTCCATAGCTTCCATCGATTTTTGAATACTATCGGCATTGCCACTTTCAAGAGCTTTGTTGTAGCTATTAAGAGCTTTATATACCTCTTCTGACGAGGCGTGAATCTCTTCGATAATAGATTTTTTAGGGTCTAGATTTGGCTCTTGAGGTAAGAACGCAATTGTTATATCGTTTCTAAATATTACGCTTCCTTTGTCGGCGCTGTCAACATTCGATAATATATTTAATAGGGTTGTTTTACCTGCTCCATTTCGTGCAACAATAGCTACTTTTTCGCCTTTGTCGATGCCAAATTTTAGATCTTCGAACAGTTCTAAATCGCCAAACGATTTTCTTAGCCCTTCAACTTGTAAAAAACTTATCATTATTCTTTTTTATGTTTTTCCAATTAGTACATTCAAACAAAAATATAGAAACATTGTTGCTACTTTGTTATT
>Ga0193951_1000891_pt1 | contig 13351 bp, 13 predicted proteins | sample BB_2_MG_FD_140370 | JGI IMG/M metagenome (GOLD analysis project Ga0193951, IMG submission 140370) | Microbial mat bacterial communities from the Broadkill River, Lewes, Delaware, United States - BB_2_MG | ecosystem: Environmental > Aquatic > Freshwater > River > Microbial mats | place: USA... | reverse complement strand
CAGATTTTTAGGAAAAGGTGTTTTAAAAGCTGTTGAAAATGTAAACACAGTAATCGCTGATGAATTAATGGGATTAAGCCCTTACAATCAAGCAGAAGTTGATGCAACTATGAAAGATATTGATGGTACTCACAACTACTCTAATTTAGGTGCAAATGCTGTATTAGGTGTATCTATGGCAGTAGCTAGAGCGGCAGCTAGTTCATTAAATGTTCCATTATACAGATATTTAGGTGGAGCAAATGCAATGACTATGCCTGTACCTATGTTAAATATCATCAATGGTGGTGAGCATGCTAATAACTCTGTTGATTTTCAAGAATATATGGTTATGCCAGTTGGTTTTGAGAATTTCAATGAAGGTTTAAGAGCATCTGCTGAAGTATATCATCACCTTAAAAAGATCATTGATGGAATGGGTGAATCAACAGCTGTTGGTGATGAGGGTGGATTTGCACCAAATCTTAAATCTAACGAAGAACCTATTCAAGTTATTATGGAAGCTATTGAAAAAGCTGGATATAAAGCAGGTGAACAAATCTGTATCGCAATGGATGTTGCTGCAAGTGAGCTTGTAAATGAAGATGGAAAATATGTACTTAAGTCTGAGAATAAAGAACTTACTTCTGAAGAGTTGGTATCTTATTATGAAAATCTTTGTGCAAAATATCCTATCGTTTCAATTGAAGATGGATTAAGTGAAGATGACTGGGATGGATGGAAAATACTTACTGAAAGATTAGGAGACAAGGTACAACTTGTTGGAGATGATCTTTTTGTTACAAATGCAAATATCTTAAATGAAGGTATACAAAAAGGTATTGGTAACTCAATCCTTATCAAGCCAAATCAAATTGGATCTGTAAGTGAAACTATGCTTACTATTAGACTTGCTCAAAGAAACAATTATAATTGTGTTATGTCTCATAGATCAGGAGAGAGTGAAGATGCGTTTATCGCTGATTTTGCTGTAGCACTTAACTGTGGTCAGATCAAGACTGGTTCAACTGCTAGAAGTGATAGAATCGCTAAATACAATAGACTTCTTGAGATTGGTGCTGAAATAGGATACAGTGAGTACTTAGGAAAGCAACCATTTTCTAAAATCAGCAAATAAATTGTATGATAAGAGAGAATAAAAGGTTTATAATAATTTCTTTGATATTATTAACACTTACATTCTCTTTTGCATATTATGTAGCTAATATTCTCTTTTATGGGAAAAACTCTTACGAAGTATATGCAAACTTGAAAAATAGAAAGGCTAAATTACAGAGTGATATTAAAAAATTACAATATGAAAATGCCCTTTTACAAAAAAAATATTTTGAATTAAAAAACTTGGAGCCTGAAAAGTTATGAAGTATATTTTTCTTTTGTTAACTACAACCCTTTTTCTAAATCAGCTTTGTGCTAGAGAGAATCCTTTTGAACCCACCGACACATACTCACAAAAACAAAAAGAGTTTTATGACAAGATAGAAGCTGAAAAAAAGCAAAAAGAGCAAGAGGTGGAAACAGCAAGACTGCAAGAGGAACTTTTACTTAAAAGAGAAAAAGAACTTGAAGAACTTGAGCTTCAAAAACAAAAAGAACTTGAAGAGTTGAATAAATTGCAACAAAAACGAATTGTTCTGGAAAAAGAAACTCCAAAAATCATCATGACACAAAAAGAAAAAGTGGAAGATGTAAAGAACTATAAGGTTCTTCCTTTTGTGACAGTTCAAACAACAGATGATGCTTTGTTGATATTTGTTGATCCTAAGTTTCAATTAAAGAACCAAGATATTTTGAAGAAGCAGAAGAAGTTTTTATTTGACTTTTCTGCACATACAAGTTTTTATACTATCAGGAAGCAAATAGAACATCCTTATTTTAAAGCATATGCAGTGGGAACTCATAGAAAAGAAGGATTTTTTAGAATTGTTATTGATCTAAATAGCGATACTAAGAACTACAAAGAAACTATAGATACAAAAGAAAACATAATCAAAATCGAAAAGATATAATATTATCTTTTTGATTTCTGCTTGAGAGGTTTCAATCTAGAGATCACTCTAATACTTATCATCCCTATAATTACCTCAAATATAGCACTTAATATAAAAGCAAAATAGTAAAATTGACTAATACTTTGATTTTGAAATGCTAGTGTTGCAACTGCGATCAGTAAAGTAAGAGGCATAGAGTGAGAAAGGGCAAAAAGAAATGTGTTTTTTACCCCTAGGTCTTTGATGAAAACCAAAGAACTTAATATTCTTATCGATATCATCATAAAGGTTATTAAAAGAGCTGTTTGAATAAGTTTTTCCATGAATATAGATTCAAGTTCAAATGAGCTTCCTATCCAAATAAAAAACACAGGAACAAGCCATCCAAAACCAAAATGTTCCAGTTTGTGAGGAAGGTCTTTGTTGTGTTCAAAGAATGTTTTAATGAATACCCCTGCAATAAATGCACCAAGAGCCACTTCAAGGTGAAGATATATCATAACTGCTACCATCATAAAGAATATCCCCATAGATACTCTGATATCTTGTTCTTGGTTATCATCTTTTGGCATAAGGTATGTTTTTAAAGAGGGTTTCCACCAAATAAGATTATGGAAGAAGTGGTAAAATACGATCATAATAACAAATACTATGCTAAGCTCAATAAGAGTTCCATAGAATTGGCTACCTAGACCAAACTCCAATCCAGCACTTACTGCTGTTAGCACAATAATGGATATGATCTCACCAATAAGTCCAATGGTAATAGCAAGATTAAGCCAAGGAAGATCCCCATACTCTTTTTTTAAAACTGCTAATAAGCCTATAGAGATAAGAGGCATAGTAACAATAAATATCTTTGATAGATCTAGTCCAAAGCTTAAAAGTGCTGCAAATACATATAATAAAATAGAATAAATCAGTCCTTTTTTTAAAAGGGCAGGGGAGACCTTTAAAAGTTGTTTTAAATCGACTTCCAAACCTGCAAGGAACATTAAAAATAAGAATCCAAGTTCTGCAACAAGGTCAAATAGATGGTTATCATTAATAAAACCAAAGTAAGCGGCAATAGAGCCTAATACTATCTCTACTGGAATTACAGGAACTCTTATGAACTTTGCTATCAATGGAGAGGTAAAGATGATAGCTGAGAGGGTTATGATCAGTAAAACTTCATTTGCCACATTAAACCCTATTGAGCATCACAGCTTGAAGCGATTGAATATCCCAAGTTTTCAATATTTTCAATCTCTTGTCTTGCACTATTTCCTAATGTCGTAAGATAGTTTCCTATGACAATTGAGTTTGCACCGTGTTCGAATACTTTATATTGATCCTCTTTGAACATAAGCTCTCGACCACCAGCGATCATTATTTTATGAGCATCAGGTATCATATCTCTAGTAAGTTTTATCAACTCAAAAGCTTTTTGTCTATCAATAGAGTTTTTTACTATTGGTAAGGCTTTATTTGGATGGAAAAAGTTAATAGGTACATTCATAGGTTTCAAACTTGCAATAGATTTTATCATTGATAATCTATCTTCGTCACTTTCTCCTAGTCCAAAAATACCACCACAAACTAATTTCAGCTCAGCTTTTTTTGCATTTTCACAGGTTTGGTATCTTTCATCCCAAGTATGTGTTGTAACAATTGTAGGATAGAACTCTCTTGAGGTCTCTAAATTATGATTGTAGTTATCGATTCCAGCTTTTTTAAGAGCTTTTAATTGTTCATAAGAAGCAGTGCCGTTACAAGCGATCAGTTTAAGACCTAAATTCTCTTTTTTTATAAGCGATGCAGCTTGTGAGATAAACTCTACACGTTCATCAGTGAGACCTTTTCCTGCTGTAACCAAACAAAATCCAATAGCTTTATTTGCCTTAGCTTGTTTTGCTTCTTCTAGTATAGTTTCAAACTCTTTTTTCTTGTATCTTTGGATATCAGCTTTATATTTAACACTTTGTGTACAAAACTTACAGTCTTCGTTACAAGTTCCACTTTCACAGTTACAGATTGCACACAAATAGATTGGGTCTTTTTTCATTATACTCTTTCATATATATAATCTTGACTTTCCCAAATCTGTTCATTTGGGGTTTTAAAAAAATATTTTACTATAAAGTTCGTGTCATCTATCTTTAAAAGAGCACATTCTGTAAGATTCTTATTTCTAGCACAAATTTCACCAGGATTGAGAAATAATGTATTGTTCGTATATTCAACAGAAAACTGATGGGTATGTCCAAATACAACAATGTCCGTATCACCGCTTAGATAATAGGGAAGATGCATTAGTTTAAATGTGTTTTCTTTTATTTTAAAATAGTAAGGTTCTTTATTTATATTATATTGATTTGAATATTGAATCAAGTTATGGTCATTGTTCCCAAAAACACTCACATAGGGTAAGGAGGAGTCTTTAAGCAGTTTAAGATTGTGTTCTATCTCCAAATCTCCTGCATGTATTATATACTGTGCACCTTGTTTTTTTAAGTGTTCTATAGCTTCTTTTGTGAGTTCAGGTTTTCTATGTGAATCAGATAAGATAGCAATCGTAGTTGACATTATTGGGTCTCCATTCTTTAAAGAAAAAGATTCTAGCACTATTAAGCTAAAGAGCTTATTTCAAATGGTTTTCAAAATATTACTCTAATAATAGATAAAATTACTAAAATTAATATTCATCTAAAAGTAATAATGTTAATGTTTTATAAATTTTTTTAATAAAGGATTACCTTTGAAAAGTAAGTATCTTTTTTCAGTGTTTGTAGTAGGATTTATTTTTGCAGGATGTAATAGTATATCTACTATCCAAAGCTCACAATCTCAAAATAAATCTCCACAAAAAGAAACTCAAATAAAGCACTCTAAAGCCAAGAAAGTAGAGGACACAATGGCTATGTACCCTCTAAGGGTTATTGTTGGGGAAAATAAGAGAATTAGAATAATGAACATTAAACCTAAATATCATGATGGTATCTTATTAAAAAAAGGTGCTTATAGAATTGAAGTAAGTGACAAAAAAGATGGAACGGTCTTTTATGATAAATGGGTAAGGCATAAAGGAGCTACAACTTTAGATTTAAGGGCTAGACTAAAAAAAAGCCAAAGCTCAAATATAAGTGTTAGTAGTTCTATGAAAAATGTTCAAGGAAAGATACAGTGGGCAAAAGATAGTAGTAGATTTCCATTATATGAGACAAAAAAATATTTTTGGGATGCAAAGAAAACACAAAAGATGAATTGGTACGATGCATATAGATATTGTAAAAATCGTGTATTGAATACAAATGGAATAATTTTGAAAGATTTTAGTATGCCAAGTATGGATCAAGCTAAGGACTATATGGAGGCTCAATACAAAAATAGAATAAAAGTAAACAAACCAGTTTGGACATATACCACAAATGCTGCTACTAATACATCAGCCCCAAGGGATTATGCAGTAGTTGTATATTCCAGTTCAACTCAAACTCCTATCAAAAGTGCAAAGCATCCATATCCTTTATGTAAACATAAAAAAATAGATTTTAGAAGCTTGTCTTTAGAAAGTATTGCAAATAACTTATTGAAAGATCATGTAAAAGAGATAACACAAGAGAAGTTTACAAAAAAGCCAGAACCACTCTCATACAAAAAATTAACAAAAGGAGAGTTTGAAACTACAAAAGCTTATAAAGAAAGAGTAGCTAAATCTAGAGCTTCTATTGATGAAGCAAATCAAAAGATGATGCAAAGATGGGAAGCTAAAGTAAAAGAGCAGAAAGAAAACTTGCAAACGAACAAGAATTATATTAAAAACAATAAAGATAAACTTTACTTAAAGTTTCTTGCACAGGCGATGCACGTAAAATATGGTACTCCAAAAATAGAACAAGTAACATACAATGCAGATAAAGAGGTATTTGAGATTATTTTAGGTTCACAAAGAGCGGGCTATAAAGAAAAAGCACAAGTTCCTGTAAAAATGAAATATGCAAAAAAATTCAAGGAACTATTGACACAAAAGGATTTTATACCAACAGTTGAACTTGAAGTTAAGAATGGAAATATAAAAGTTATAGCAATACAAGAGATAAAAGACCCTGAATATCTTGTTGAAGAGGATGCTTTTAATACGGCAGACAGTATGATAGATTATTATTTAGAGAAAAAGATAATAGCTTATAAGAATTTTATACAAACTTATCCAAACTCTTCTTTAAAAGAAAAAGCACAAAAAAATATAAATATTCTTCAAAAGAAACTTGATGCACAAATCAAAGAAGAAAAAGAAAGAAAAAGATTAGCAAAGATTAAACGAGAGCAAGAGGAACGAGAGAGAAAAGAAAGAGAACAAAGAAAATCAAACTCGTATTTTGAACAAAAAAGTGTTGGAGAAAAAGTATGTAAAGATGGTACAACAGCTTTTATCTTGTCTATTACAATAAGTGGATATGTCGAAAGAGTCAATGGGGATAGAATTCAAATTAGAATAGCAAATACAGAAGGAACAAACCCTTATTATAATGGTGTGACCCTTTATAAAGGAACATTGATATGGGATAAACATACTACTTGGTATAAGTGTAACTATTAGTATAAACATCAATACTACAAAGAGGAATTAAAACTTCCTCTTTTCTTTTCCACTTTATTATTTATTTTACTATGATATAATCACACTTTATTAAATATATAACTTTTTATACTACAAAGTATAGATAGTGCGGAGGACATATAATGGAATGTGAAATGCCACAAATAAATAGTAACAAAGAAGAGATCAAAGAGATATTTGAACAAACAAAAACGATCGCTATCATCGGTTGTTCTCCAAATGAAGAAAAAGCAAGTCACAAGGTTGCAAAATATTTGAAAGAACATGGGTTTAGAATAATTCCTGTCTATCCTAAAGAGGATGTTATTTTAGGTGAGAAAGTTTATAGAAGTCTTAGTGATATACCAAGTGATATTAAAGTAGATATGGTAGATATTTTTAGAAAACCAGCTGTTATAGCTGAAGTTGTAGATGAGGCTTTACAAAGAGATGATGTGAAATGTATTTGGACTCAATTAGGACTTGTGAATAACGAAGCTGCACAAAAAGCAAAGGATTCAGGCTTTAAGGTTGTACAGAATCATTGTACAAAAATAGAGCATGATGCTTTATTTTCTTAGATAGTACAAACAGGATTACTATGAAGCTGTAGAGTTGCTACAGCTCCTGTTGTACCATCAGTTCTATTTTTTATAGAGATACTAGCACCTAAAGCTTCTGCTGCACTTTTAGCTAAAAAGAGTCCAAGCCCAGCGCCCTTCTCTTCACCTACTCTTTTAAATGGTGCGAAAAGGTCAACATCTTCAGGACAACCTATCCCTTCATCTTCAACCTCAATAACTATAAAATTATCCATAGTAGTAGTATAGATAGATACTTTTTTTCCAGATGGAGTGAACTTGATAGCATTTTGTACAAAATTTTGAATGATCTGAGTAAGTAAGGTTGGCTGTATGATTGTAATAAAGCTCTCAATATTCGAGTGAAACTCTAAATTGATATTTTTCTCTTTAGCTAAAAGCTTGAAGCTGTCAGATTTTGTTTGAAGATATTTTATGATATCCAGTTCTACTGGCTTCTCAAACTGCGCACCTTCTTGTCTTCCCATATCTAAAATAGAAGATATCATTTGATTCATCCCATCTATTTCATCAAGATGAAGCTTTAAAACCTCTTCATATTTTTGGGCATCTCTTTTTTTTCTTAATGTAACTTGACTTTTTAGTTTCATAACTGCAAGTGGTGTTTTAAGTTCATGAGCTGCACCGATAAAAAGCTCTTTTTGATATTTAACATAGTTTTCTATTCTTGTTGTTAAGGTATTGATAGAGTTTGCTAATGGGATAAATTCCACTGGAAGCTTTTGCGTATCTATTTGTGTCAAAGAGTTCTCATTCATATTTGAGAGTTTTGTTGTTATTCTTAAAATAGGAAATAAAAGTGTTTTCGACATAGCAAAAGCATATACAATGATAAGTATCAAACCACCTGTTCCTAGAAATAAAAGATTACTAAATATCTTATTAAGCATAGTATGAGATGAATTGATATTTCTTTTTAGCTTAAGGTACTGTTTTGAGGTTTTATCTAGTGGATAGACTAGTTCCATAAAATGATCTTGCTTAATAGAGTATTGTTTAAAATAATAATTGGCAGGATAGTTTAAAGATACAACTTCAATGGTAGTATCATCATTTACTAATACTCTTAGGTCATTATGATCACCTGATTTATTGTAAGCTAAAGTTACAATCAGTTTAGCATCTTTTAAAAGATCTTCAGAGATCTCTTCATAAATGGTGGCTTTTGTAAATCCGTAAAAGATAAGAGAAAGTACAATTACGAAAAAGGAGGTCGCAAATATAAGCTTTTGTGAAAATTGCTTATATATGCTTCTTGTTTTCATGATTAAGCTGTCGCTTCCTCTTCAACTTTTGGTGGATAACAAAATCTGTATCCTCTTCTTCTAATAGTTTCAATCGTAGCGATCCCTAATGGTTTGTCCATTTTTTGTCTAATTTGGTTGATAGCAACCTCAATTACGTTAGGAGTAACTAGCTCTGGCTCTTCCCAGATAGCGTCTAATAGTTGTTCTTTAGAAACGATTTGATCTCTGTGTCTTGCAAGATGAGTAAGAACTTCAAAAGGTTTCCCTTTTAGTTCGATCTCAGCACCTTCGTAAATGATTTTTTCTTCATCTGGATTAATAGCAAGATCTTCGATTTTGATGATGTTTGTTCCACCAAATCTTAATCTACATTCGATTCTAGCAAGTAGTACATCAAAGTCAAAAGGCTTCTTGATATAATCATCAGCTCCTGTTTTAAGTGCTTTGATCTCACTATCTTTATCATCTCTAGCACTTACAACAACAACCGCTGTTCTACCGCTTCTGTTTTTTACTATTTTAGTTAATTCTAAACCATCTCCATCAGGAAGCATCCAGTCTGTTAAAACTAAATCATAATTTCTAATTTCAATAAAGTATTCTGCATCTTTGAAGTTCTCAGCAATGTCAACTTGGTATCCGAAGTCTTGTAGACCCTCTTGTAGCGTTCTGTTTAATGTGCTTTCATCTTCTACTATTAAAATTCTCATTATCTTCTTAGTCCCTTCTGTGTTAGTATCTATATCTTTAGTGTAGTAAACTTAAAGTTAAGTTAACTCTTATTTTTGAGGTTGGGATTATATCATAAAAAATTAGAAAAAAAAAGGGCTTAAGAGAAATTTTTTAAAATTTCATTAAATTTCATTAATTTTGAATTAATTATCTTTCGATAAAATTGGGCAAAATTTCATAAAGAAGGATATAAATAATGTATCATAAGAAAAAGATAGTCGCTTTATTAAGTACAGTAGTTATTGCAACTACTTCACTAGTAGCGCAAGACAAAGTTTATGCAACAGTAAATGGAGAAAATATTACGGATAAAGATGTTTCTACAATATTAAGAGACCCAAGATTAAAGTTTGAAAACTTAAAAGACGTACAAAAGAAACAGATCTTAGATAATCTAATAGAGCAAAAGCTTTTAACGCAAGAAGCTTACAAAAGTGATATCTCAAAAACAAAAGAGTTTAAAGAGGAACTTGAAAGATTAAAGAAGAACCTTGCATTTCAAATTTGGTTAAATGACTTTTCTAAAGATATCACTTCAACAGACAAAGAACTTAAAAAATATTATGATAACAATATTTATAGATTAAAAACACCAGAACAATATAAGGCAAGTCATATTTTAGTTGCATCAGAAGATGAGGCAAAAAAGATCATATCTCAATTAAAAGGAGCAAAGAACCTTAAAGAAAAGTTTACTCAAATCGCGAAAGAAAAATCAATTGGTCCATCAAAAACACAAGGTGGTGAACTTCCATGGTTCACGAGTGAAAAAATGGTTCCTGAGTTTAGCAATGCTACGTCAGCTTTATCAAAAGGTACAATCACAACTGCTCCTGTAAAAACAAATCACGGGTATCATGTGATCTATCTAGATGATAAAAAAGATGCACGAACTCTCCCATTTGATCAGATCAAAGACAAACTAAAACAAGAGTATCTACAAAAGAAGTTTGTTGATGAGGTTAAGAAGAAAGCTGAAGCTTTAAAGAAAAAAGCAAAAATCACATATAAATAATTAAGGAAGAAATAATGGCAGTATTGGATATTGTTCAAGCAGGTGTTTTAACTGGTAGTGAAGCAAAAAAGTTATTTGATCATGCAAAACAAGAAGGGTTTGCGATTCCCGCAGTAAATGTAGTAAATACAGAATCTATCAATGGTGTTTTAGAAGCTGCGGCAACTGTAAAATCTCCAATAATCGTACAATTCAGTAATGGTGGTGCAAAGTTCTTTGCAGGGAAAGGGTGTCCTGATTCTAACGCTGCAGTTCTAGGAGCGATCAGTGGAGCGCAACACGTACATACAATGGCAAAAGCATATGGTGTACCTGTTATTCTTCATACTGATCATGCTGCAAAGAAGCTTTTACCTTGGATAGATGGTCTTTTAGAAGCGAGCGAAAAACATTTTGAACAAACAAAAAGACCACTTTTCACTTCACATATGTTAGACCTTAGTGAAGAGACAATTGAAGAAAATCTCGACACATGTGTTGAATATTTAGCGAGAATGAGTGATCTTGATATGCTTATTGAGATCGAGCTAGGTATCACTGGTGGAGAGGAAGATGGTGTAGACAACTCTGATGTTGACAATGCACTTTTATATACTCAACCAGAAGAGGTAAGTTATGCATATGAAAGATTGAATAGTGTAAGTCCAAACTTTACAATAGCTGCTTCATTTGGAAATGTACATGGTGTATATAAACCAGGAAACGTAGTGCTTACTCCAAAGATATTAGACAACTCACAAAAATTCATTGAAGAGAAACATTCTTTAGATGCTAAGCCTGTGAACTTTGTATTTCATGGTGGAAGTGGATCAACTTTAGAAGAGATAAGAGAAGCTATTGGTTATGGTGTTATTAAGATGAACATTGATACAGATACTCAGTGGGCATTTTGGGATGGTGTAAGAGAGTTTGTTGCTACAAATCATGATTACCTACAAGGACAAATCGGAAACCCAGAAGGTGATGATAAACCAAATAAAAAATACTATGATCCAAGAGTTTGGTTAAGAGCAGGTCAAGAAACTTTAGTATCAAGACTTGAAAAAGCATATTCTGATCTTAATTGTATCAATAAATTATAATATTCTTTCTACAAAAGAAGCCTTTTTATAAGGCTTCTTTACAAAAATATTCCTTTCTTAGCTACTTAAAAAACTTTTTTAAAATTCTTTAAACTATAACAAAATATTATTTTTCTTCCAATTTATATATAATAGTTATTTATATATAGTTATTGAAGTGGCATAAAAGTCTTAAGAAAATTTTAAGGTTTTTCTGAGATTTATGATGCTAGTATTTATAGAAATGCAAGGAGATATATTGATTAGGTAGTATTAAAAGGAGTCAGTATGAAGTTATGTGAAAACTTAAAATGGAATCAAATGTATTCTTTAGGATATTCCCCTATTGATGATGAACACAAACATCTTTTTACTTTGGCACAAAATATTGAAGTGTGTCAAGGAGATCAAAAAGAAGTAAAAAAAGCCATAGAGGCTTTGTGCCTGTATACTAAATTTCACTTTTCCAATGAAGAGAAACATATGCAAGCTATCAAGTATCCACATTTAGATAAACATAAATTGATCCATAAGAAAATAGTAAAAGTGTTTGATAGGTTTTTAGAAAAAATAGACACTCTTTCAGAACAACAAGTATTTCAAGTTTTAAAAAAATTTATAAATGAATATATCATACAACATATACTATTGGAAGATAAAAAAATATATCATTTTCAGTGCAGTAAAAAAGATCTAGATAAAGTATTTAATTGGAAGAGTGTTTATAATATCAATCAAGAAATGATAGATAGTGAGCATCAATATCTTTTTGAAATAGCAAATAAAGCTCTACATGCTCAGGATAAGCAAGATCCAAAAAAGTATGTAAGACAAAGAGTAATAGAATTATATGATTATATGAAGTTGCATTTTGAACATGAACAGGAGTTTATGAAAGAGATAGGTTTTCCTGAGTATGAATACCATAAGAAACTTCATGAAAATATCATTAATGAGATCAATAAGTTCGTTAAAGAAGTACCTAGCTTAAGTATAACTTCTTTTGAAAAAAAGCTTATAGAGTATATGGATATTTGGTTGATATGTCATATTGTTTATGAAGATAAGAAAATATCTTGTTTCCTTAGTAGAAAAGAACAAAGTATTAAAAAAAATTAAGCTTTGCTCAGCTCCTGTGTGTTAAAATTGTCCAAAAACAGGATTTAAGATGTTGAAATATTTTGCTATAGTATTGGTATTTATGCAAATATCGTATGCAGAGATGTTAAAAGTGATAGATGATATCTCAGAATTACCAAAAGAAAAAAATACTTTATTAATGTTTTCTATGCAATATTGTCCTTACTGTAATAGACAAGAAAGTAGTATAATTAAAAGAATAAAACCAAAATTTACAGAAGTGACTTATTTAAAAGTGATGAAAGGTTCAAAGGCATTTGATCAATTGATAAAAACAGGAAACTTTGGAGAGGTGGAGTATTTTCCTACAACATTTATTCTTACTGTTGATCCTGATGGTACTATTTATGTAAAATATCCATTTAAAGGGTGGCAACGTTCGAGCGCTATTATAGATATACTCAATAACAAAGAGATAATGGAAGACTAATACTCTTCCATATCATCTAAAATTATGCTAAAGCAAGCACCGTTTTTAGTGTTTTTTACTTTGATCTCTCCTTGATGTTCCTCTATGATCTTTTTTGCAACATTCAGTCCAATCCCAACACCAGAAGACTCTTTGCTACTTACAAATGGTTCAAATATCTTTGAGTAGATACTTTCTTCTATTCCACCTGCTGTATCTATAAAGTCAATAATAAGCTTTTTCTCTTTTTTATAGATATTTATATCGATTCTTCTTTTCTCATAATTATCTATTTTTGCAAGCTCATCTAAAGCATTATTTAAAATGATCGTCCAAACTTGTTCTATCCTTTGAATATGGATCAATGCAAAATACTGCTCCTCTTCTTTATCGGAGGTATCTATATCAAAAAGCTTATTGTTTACATATATCCTTGAAACTTGTTTTGCTTTATTGTGTATCATTCTTAGAACAATGATAATGGTTGAGTAAATGTTGAATCTTTCTTTTTGAGAAAGAGTTGATTGTGACATCTCTCTCATTGATTCTATAATTATTCCAATTCTATTTAT
>Ga0193951_1000890_pt1 | contig 13351 bp, 13 predicted proteins | sample BB_2_MG_FD_140370 | JGI IMG/M metagenome (GOLD analysis project Ga0193951, IMG submission 140370) | Microbial mat bacterial communities from the Broadkill River, Lewes, Delaware, United States - BB_2_MG | ecosystem: Environmental > Aquatic > Freshwater > River > Microbial mats | place: USA... | reverse complement strand
TTCATGCAGGTGGTTTTATATTGAATCCCAATAAACTTCGAAGAGCTGTTTGTGAAGTTAATTCGTTGAAGCCTAATTTAGTTCTATTCACAGGCGATATGGTTACAAAAACGGTAGACGAAATGGAGGGGCTTACTTCTATTATTGCGTCAATAAATTCTTTTGATGGGAAATATGCCATTTTAGGGAATCATGATTATGGAAGTTATGCTAGATGGAGTAGTATTGGAGAAAGAGAAAAACATCAAGCGAGATTTATTAAAGAGATACAAAAAACGGGTTTTGTTTTGCTTAATGATAGTTCGGTAGTTATAAAAAGAAATAGTGATTCTATTTTTATTATTGGAATGGAAAATTGGGGACGCCCACTATTTCCTCAGTACGGAAATATTGATGTAGCTATCAATGGTGTTCCAGATTCTGCATTTAAGATACTAATGTCGCATGATCCTGATTTTTGGATTGATAATGTAAAAGATAAAAGAAAGATAGAGTTAACTCTTTCGGGACATTCGCATGGAATGCAGATGGGAATTGAGTATAAAGGAAAGCATTATAGCCCAGCAAGTTGGAAATACGAGAATTGGGGTGGTTTATATGGCGAAAATCAAGTTCTACTTTATGTAAATAAAGGCTTGGGTTATGTTGGATTACCCGCTCGTATAGGAATGCCTCCAGAGATAACTCTTTTTGTATTGCATAAAAAAGTTAGTCGGTAATTTCTACCCATGAATGATGTTTGCTGTTTGTATTGATATCTGTTAAAGGGATATAGCCGCTAATAATTTTGTTGTTATGAACTTTAATAGGATTGCTTAGTAATTGTTCTAAATGAAAATTATATAGCTTGTTATTTTCATTTTTGGAAACAAAAAACATTCCTTTACTATTTTTGTCTGTATGTTTTTCAATAGCCATAGCTACAGTTCCCATAGTATGTCTACAATTAATTTCCATGCACGGATTAATTTTAAATTTTCCGTCTTCTGTTTTGTATATTAATGCATCTATTCCTATAACGCCTCTGTAATAATTAGGAAAAATACTTCTTTGTAAGGCTTTTGTAGTAATCTCTATAAGATTGTTTTCTGTTATTTCATTTTCTAATACAGAAAGATATTTTGTTATTTCGCTGTGATTTTGAGGGTTGATATAGTTTCCTATATACTGACCTTTTTCGTCAGTTTTAAAGGCGTTAATCCCATGAAATATTATGTCTGTGTCAGTAAATTCGAAATGTAAAGATGTATCAAGAACTTTTTCTCTGAAAAGTTCAACCATTACAAATCCTTGAGTGCGCAAAATTCCTTTCAACCATTGTTTAGTTGTTTGGGATAACTGATCTGGTGGGACAGTTTGTTGACCTCGTCCTGATGAGCTCCAAGGTGATTTTAATATTAGTTTTTTTCCTAGCTTAACGATTTCTTCAACTTCATATAGAGTTTTACAAATAATAGGGACTTCATGAGGAGAAATCAAATTTTTGTTCTTTGTATTAAGAATATCCTTTAATATGTTTAACGCTGTAGCCCTACTGTACAGATTTTTTTGTTCTTTATTCCATTCCCAAATAGGACTATTTTTAAAATCATCAGAACAGAATGGTTTTAGTTTTAATAATTTCTGATGCATCAAAGGACTCCATCCCCAAGGCTTTAGGTATAACGAATCTGTTGTAATGTCATTAATTTTAGAAAAAATAGGAACCTCTAAAGGTGTTTTGTTTATCGTTTTAATGAATTCAGCTGAAGGGATTCTATCTGAGATGATAATATCATTACTTTTTGAAAATACAATTGGAAGAAATGATAGTTCATTTGAAAATTCAATAAATCTGGCTTTAGGATCGTATGTTCTACTACCATTTGCCACTTCCATCTCGCAGGTTGAATTAAAAATATATATGTTAGTGCTCATTAATTGCAAATATAAGTAAATGCTTTCCTCTTGTGTAACAAATTTGTTTTTGATAAAAATTTGGTAAATAAATTTTGAATAAAAAATCTTTTACCTACCTTATATCCCAATAAGTTACATGATGACTTGTTTTTAAATATTATAATTTAGTTTTACATATAGAGTAATGAAGAAAAACCACGAAGATAATATGCATGAGATGATAGTTAGAGGCATGAATGCAATTAAGTATGAGAGATGGGAAGAGGCTCTTGGTTTACTTAATGAATATAAAGGAAAAGATCCTGTTGCCGATTATTTAATTGGATTAATTTATTATTGCCGGTTTAATAATTTAGACCTTGCTAAAGTTTATTTTTCACGTGTATTTTCTTCAGATAAATTGGGGTTAGATGAGTATAAAGCTCGTTCAGCTGAATTTTTAGGACACATTAATTGGGAACAAAATAGAATGTACGAGGCTGAGAAGAATATGCTTAAAGCTGTTGCGTATGGTAATCCAGACTGCTTTCTTGAGGCTGCGTTTTTGTTGTTTTTTCATCATAAAAAAGATAAAAAAGATTTAGCAATATCATTTGCTAGAGAAGGAGAAATGGCTCTTGCTGATGAAGAGGATTTAATAACAAAAGCATCGGGTTTTCATATTGTGGCATCGGTATACTTATGGGTAAATTTAATTGCCGATGCAAATAGAGTACAAAAACATTTTTTAAATAATCCAGGATGGAAAGAAACTTATCCGCATCAATTAGAGAAGTATTTATATCTGTTGCTTGCAAAAAGTAGGAGAGAGTATATTGAAGAAACATTTAATACTTTTCATTTGAAAAAAACGCATAAAGATTTGTATGACGCTTATTTGTGTAAATACAATATGAAAGATATGCCTATTCGAAATAAGAAAAGAACAGAAGGTATAATTACACGAATAGAAAATGCTCAAATTGATTATGAGTAAGTAGTACTTTATACTATATTATTTCTTTTTTTTGTAAGAAAAACAATAGCGATGATAAATATTAGCGGTGACTGGAAATATAGTGAGGAGTTTGATAATGGAAAAGATATTGGAATTATTTCTATAAGTCAGAATGGCGAAGAGCTTATTGGAGAAATGAGATATACTGAATATTTTTTGGATCATAAACCATTAGAATTATTGCAAACAGTAAAAGGAAGAATTGTAGGGAATAAAATAAATTTAAAAGGACAGTTAATTTCCTTTATTAATATGGAATCTTGCGAATATTACTTAGATGAATTTGATGGTGTTTATACTTCAGAAGGAAAGATAGTAGGATCTACAATGGATCAAAATAATGTTTGTGGAGTTTTTGTTTTAGAAAGGGTAATCTCTTCCGAAAAAGAATAGAGCTTAAAATTGCTCTACTGCTCTTTTTTTGTACTTTTAAAGGTTTTTTAATTTTGGGTAATACTGTTTTAAATAGATATTACCTTTTTTACTTTATACAAAACCTATAAAATGAGAAAAATAGTAGTTTTAACTTTAATAGCAATAATCTCTTTTTCATGTGCTTCAAAAAGATACGCAAAAAAAGCTGTTGAGTTTGAAAAGGCAGGAATGTATCAAGAAGCTGCAGATTTTTATTTTAAATCGCTAAAGGCGAATAAGAATAATGTTGATGCTAGAATAGGATTGAAGAAAAATGGTGAAATGGTTCTTAATACCAAACTTGAAAGATTTACACAAGTATGGCAAGAAAGACTTGCAAAGGATGCTACTTATGCCTTTATCGACGCTGAAAATTATGTAAAGAAATTGAGGACGTTAGGTGTAGAGTTAATTATTGATCAAAAATATAGAGCATGGTATAAAGAAGCTGGAGATTCATATCTGTCTGATAAATATTCTGAAGGAACCAACTCATTAAATAATGAGGATTTTAATAGAGCTAATACAATTTTTTCTGAGATAGTAAAGATTGATCCAAATTATAGAGATTCAAAAGATAAATTACTTATAGCTATTTATGAACCAAAATATAGATTAGCTAATGAGAATTTAAATATGAGTAGGTTTAGAAGTGCTTATTATGCTTTTAACGAAATTCTTAATTCAACAGGAGACTATAAAGAGAGTAGAGCGCTCTTAAAAGAAGCTCAAGAGAGTGCTACTATTACAATTTTGGTTACTCCTTTTACAAAAAATAGTCTCTGGTTTAAGGGGATTCAAACAAATTTCAGTACTCGTATTATTCGTTCAATCGACAATGTAAATTCTCCTTTCATAAAAGTTAAAGATGCCTCTTATTTGGACAATAAGGGAGCTATATTTTATTCAAATGGAGAGATAGATTCAAAAAAAGCTATTGTTGAAGGTATTGATGCTTTATTATCAGGAACAGTTAAATCTGTTATTGAGTTACCAGGAAAGCATCAGGTTGAAGAGCATACTGGATATCTTAAGTTTATAAAGAAACGAAAAGATGATCAGGGTGTGGTGCGTGAATATACTGAATACAAAAAAGTAATTTATAAAACTGTTTATATAAAAAATAGTGTATCGGTTACTGTTGAGTATAAAATGGTTTCTACAAGAACAGGAGAGGTGCTTAGTGCAGATGTTGTATACGCTATAGATTCCGACGAAATAAATTATGCTGTTTTTGATGGTGATTATAAAAATCTTGTACCAGGATATTGGAAAAGTATGAGTAAATCTTCTCCAGAAGATCGTGTGTTCGATAATTATTCAGATGTGAATAATTTGCGTAATATGTTAAGAGGAGATAGAACAGTACGCTCTATTCATACTCTTAAAGAGAATGCTTTAAATGAGGCATCTCAAAAAATAGCTGTTCAAGTAAAAAAATATAATCCAGAAAAATAGGGTATGAAGAAATTAATTTTTTCTGTAGTAATTTTATCAATTCTATTTTCGGGTTGTGGGGTGTCTTCTAAAATTCCTGTTGAGCCTATGCCTAGTTGGTTGCAAAACAGGCCAAGCAGCTCGATTTATTTTATCGGTATTGGAGGTGTAAAAAAGAATGGTACGCCAGATTATTATATGAAAGCATCGCGTGAAGATGCTTTAGCTGATATGGCATCATCAATCAGTACAAGTATTTCTAGTGTTTCTGTGGTTTCGCGTATCGATAATAGTTCTGGTTACGCAGAAAGCTTTTCTGAAAATGTTAAAGCGCAGGCAGCTGAGATTTTTCAAGATGCAGAGCTTGTTGAGCAGTATCAAACAGAGACCGATTATTTTTCGTACTATAGAATTCTAAAATCGGATTATTATAGAATTAAAAGAGAACGTAAAGAAAAGGCAGTTGCTGTAGCTTTGCAGAAATATACATCTGGTTTAGAACAGGAAAATAACAATAATACTGTTCAGGCAATTACTTTCTATGCTCAAGGATTAACGTCGTTGCGTAATTATCTTGATCAGGTTTCTATGGTTGAGGTTAATGGTGATTCAATTGATTTGGCAAACGAATTTTTTGTCCGGATAACAAAGTTGGGTACCGATATTGTTGTTGTTCATCCAATGCGTAGTTTACTTGTAAAGCAGGGGCAAGGTATTGGAACTTCAGAATTAACATTTACTGTTAAATCATCTACAGGAAAATTACTTACAGGTGTTCCTGTAAAATTTATTTATTCAGGAGGGTATTTGCCAAAAGATAAAGATGTGTCTGATGTTAATGCTAATGTAAAAACCTCTATAGAAAAAGTTTTGTCTAACTCAAGTAAAGAGACTGTAAGAGTTGTTCCAGATGTTGAATTAATAATAAGAAATGCAACTTCTGATTTGTTTATCAGAGGAATGTTTAATCATGTCAAAGCTAATGATAAAACACTAAGGATAAATATTCAAAAACCACTTGTTTATATTAAATATTCTGGAAATGGTATGTCGGATAGGTTAATTGATATGGTTTTAGCAGAATTGCAGCAAAACCAATTTATGATTTCGCAAGATATTAATGATACAGATTATATAGTTGAATTAGATGTTGAAATAATTTGTGATAAAATAGAATATGGATTTGATGGTATATTGAATGTTTCTTCTAATGTCAGAGTTTTTGAAAACAATCCAGAGAAAGTTTTTTCGCTGAAATATAATCAGAAGGCTGTTTCTGAAAATGATTGTAAGCAAAAGTTAGATAATAAATTAAATACTGTTTTTAAGTTGATAGCTTTGCCAGCTATTATGCGAAAATTAAAAGGGTTGTAAAATTGAACAATTGTTTTGATTGTAGGTTATTTCTATCAAATTTAAAGGATAATTTAGATGACAAAATATATAGGAGCACATGTAAGTGCTGCAGGGGGAGTAGAGAATGCTCCATTAAATGCCCATAATATTGGTGCAACAGCTTTCGCTCTGTTTACCAAAAATCAGCGTCAATGGGTTTCAAGTCCATTGACAGAAGATTCAATAGAGAGCTTTAAGTCAAATTGTATAAAATATGGATATAAGCCTAATCAGATATTACCTCACGATAGTTATTTAATAAATTTAGGTCATCCAGAAGAGGATGGGTTGTCAAAATCGATAAGCGCTTTTATAGATGAGATGAAAAGATGTCACCAGCTCGGTCTTGATAGGTTGAATTTTCATCCAGGAAGTCATTTGAAAAAAATAGATGTTAAAGATTGTTTGAAAAGAATATCAGAATCAATAAATATTGCTCTGCAACAAACACTTGATGTTTGCGCTGTAATTGAGAATACAGCAGGGCAGGGCTCAAATCTTGGATTTAGCTTTTATCATCTGGCCGAGATTATTGAAGGTGTTGAAGATAAATCTAGAGTAGGTGTTTGTATAGATACTTGTCACACTTTTGCAGCAGGATATGATTTGTCTAATTTTGAATCTACTAAAAAAACTTTCAAAGAATTCGATGATGTTGTCGGGTTTAGTTATTTGAAGGGGATGCATATTAATGATTCCAAAAAAGGTTTAGGGAGTAAAGTCGATCGTCACGAAAGTATAGGACAAGGAGAAATAGGATGGAGTTGTTTTGAATATATAATGAGTGATTCTAATTTTAATAACATACCATTAATATTAGAGACGCCTAATCCAGAGATCTGGAATCAGGAAATTTTACAGCTTAAATCTATGATAAAATAGATTATTTGTTGTGTAGTTTTTATTCAATTATAGTTAATTAGGCCATTGATTTGTTTGTGATTTTTGTCTAACTTCTTTCAAGACTAAAATCACAAACAATATGTCAGAAAAACTAATAACAGTAGCTACTTATCCATTTAGCCGTGCGCAAATTGTTAAGGGACGCTTGGAAAATGAAGGTATTGAGTGTGTTATCACCAATGTTAATCCGATTAGGGGTAGCGTTTCCTCAACTTGTAAAGTAAAAGTTAATGAGAAGGATTTAGATAAGGCTCTTCCGATAATCATAGTTATTAATGATGAGTTTTCTAAATCTAAGCGTAGAATAGATCTTGCTAAACAGAGTGAATCGTTAATTACATTTACAACAACCACTTTTTCTCGATCTCAATTAATAAAAGGTTTTTTTGAAGCGGAAGGCATTGAGTGCTTTTTGTCAAACGCAAGTCCTATATCTGGATCGCTACCAGGAAGTGTTAATTTAAGTATTAAACAGCGTGATCTAAAAAAAGCCCTTGATATATTGATACAGTTAGAGGATGAAGAAATGCCTCAAAAACCACGTAAATTTGAGTTTAATAATATTGTAGTAGGTATTGATTTTACAGAAAATGGTCTTAATTCTGCTAAATATGCAATGCATTTAGCGAATTTATTGAAAATTGATATTGAGTTAGTGAATTGTTATTATACTCCTTTAATTGAAACAACTACATTAACAGATGCTTATTTCGAGAGTTATGTGAATATCGAAAAAATGCAGAGTGAAATTAAGCATTCATCTGAAAAACAGATGGAGGAAGTTGTAGCATCACTGAATAAATATGCAAATGATAATAAATTTGAAAAGATAAAGATAATTGCAAGATGTATTAATGGAGATCCTGCTGATGAATTATTACATTATGTTGAAGATAATAACACATCACTGTTGATTATGGGATCTAGTTCTCATAGTAGGACTACAAATAGATTCTTTGGATCGGTTACTGCTCACATTGCAGAGAATGCTCCAATACCAGTTCTAATTATTCCTCCTAATGCTAAATTTGATAACGAGAAAATGAAAAAGGATGTTATGTATGTATCTCGTTTAGATGAGTCGGACTTTATCTCTATTGCAAAGTTAATGGGGGTAATTCAGCCTTTAAATGTAGAGTTACATACAATACATCTATCTATTCAGGGACAAGAATTGGTTGATGAAGCAAGGCTAGAGGGTTTAAAAGCTTATTTTAAGAGTGTATATCCTAAGTATAAAATTAAATACCATATTGTCACTGGTGATAAACCTGAAGATGCTTTTAATGAATATGTGTTGCAAAATGATATAGATATATCATCTTATACATATCATAAACAGAGTGTTATTGGTTATTTTTTTAATCCAGATAAACAGAATTCGCTTATGTATAATGTGAATATTCCTCTATTGATTTTTCATGGTTAATACAAAAGGAATTGTGTAATAAACCAGAATATTTTTTTTGAGTCACTTTAAGTTGTATGGCGTGGAAATATTGAAAATATATGAGAATCAAAAAACTCCCACTATAATACTTGATCCTGTTGTTGGGCATCTTGTATTTGAAGGTTCTTGTTATCCTGAGAATATTATTGAATTTATGACTCCAGTTGAAGAATGGATTAATAATTGTTTAGGAAATTATGAAGCTATTTCTGAGAATATTGTGGTAGATTTTAAATTATCATATTTCAATTCTTCTACATATAGATATCTGTTGTCTTTTGTAATAAAAATCTCAGAACTTGTAAAGTTTGGAAAAAATGTTGTTTTTTTGTGGTATTATGAAGAAGATGATAAAGAATCTAAAATGGACGGAAAGAGTCTGTTTACAAAGGCTGGAATATCATCGAAACATTACGAATTGATACCATTTAAAGATTAGATGAAAGATATATTAGAAAGAGCAATTGAGGCTTATGATGATTTTAGACTCGATGAGGCTGAAGAACTTTTGTTAGAAAGTATTGATAAAAAAGAGGGTGCACTTGATGTGACCCTTTCTTATTTAGGTAGAATCAAGTATAAGAATCAGAAATTTGGAGAAGCAATAAATTGTTATAATAGGGCATTAGAGATAAATCCTGATAACGATTTTGCAAAAACAGGAATTACTTTGATTAATCAAATTACTGCAATTGGGAATAGTTTTTATTTTGAAAATGCATATACTGACGATGAATTAATTCCTAATCTGTAAATATTTTTTTATGCGAAGATTATTATCAATATTCTTTTTTTTGTTTTTAGTTGCATATGTAAATGGCAATAATATTCCTGATGAGCGTGGGTATATTGTTAAAGTTGGTGATTATGCACCTGATTTTTTGATTGAGAAAACAGATGGTTCTAAAAGTAAATTATCTGATTATAGAGGTAAAGTTGTAATGCTTCAGTTTACAGCTAGTTGGTGTAGTGTTTGTTGCAAGGAAATGCCACATATTGAGGAAGAAATATGGTCTACCTTTAAAGATAAAGGGTTGGTTTTATTTGGTGTTGATAGAGGTGAAAAAAAGGAACAGGTTATTCGGTATGCTGAAAAGATGAATGTTACTTACCCTTTGATAATGGACGAGAAATCGGATATTTTTGGTCTTTTTGCTGATAAGCGTAGCGGAGTAACACGTAACGTAATTATTGATAAAAGCGGTAAAATAGTTTTTCTAACACGACTTTTTGATCGCAACGAATTTAATGATATGATAAAAGTAATTAAAGGATTGTTGTGATTTAACTGTTTGTTTCTTAAAATTTTATTGATGTGGTATTTTTAGGACTATTATTTTCTATGTTTTATACTTAAAAACATAGAACAAAAATGTGCTAAATACCGCTTTTCATTTGTATTTTTGTACGAACAAAAAAAGAACTAGTTATGGAAAAGCAAGAATTTATTGATATCATAAATAAAACTATAAAAAGTATTGAGGCTGGTAAAGTTGACGAAACAGATGAGTTGCTAGAAGATTTGTTTTTCGAAGCTGATTCTGATCCTCTTGTTATTTGGGATGAAAAAGAGGTTTACTCTTTAGGTAAGGCTTGTACTACCATGTACCACCGCGATATTTTTCTTAATGAGGAGACAAATATTGTTATCTCGCATTTAGCTTATGTTTATTTTACTAGAGCTCTTGAGCTTTTTAGTGGCGATGCTAATACAACTTATAAAATATTAAAAGATAGAATTCTTCTTCTTTATACTACTGCTGATACTTTTTATGATACAATAGCTACTATCTTAGAGCCTGAGAATAATCAATCGGGTGTTGAATTTGCTAGAACTCTTCGTAGTGTATTAGGTAATTATGTTAATCTTATGGTTTGGGGCGATTTAGAAAAAGTTGCTGCTTTAAATCCTGATTTTAGGAATGATACATTGTTAGATGATATTTGTAATGAAGTAGAGTCGGAGCTTGGTGATGAAGATAGAGCTGAGAAGAGATCTGAAACTCTTCATCTGCTTCTGAGTAGTTTTATCTACAAAAAAATGAAGGATAAAGATTTAAACTTCTAATTATAATTTAAAATCGCTGAGAAATCAGCGGTTTTTTTTTACTTTAATGCATCCTTAAAACAATAATAAATATGAGCAATACCCTATCAATAACAACCATTCAGTTTGATGTAAAATGGGAAGACAAACAGTCTAATTTTACATATATAGAGCAACAACTATTTTTAATTGATAAAGCAACTCAATTAGTTATTTTACCAGAAATGTTTTCAACAGGCTTTTCTATGAATCCTGATTTATTAGCAGAGACAATGGAAGGAGAAACTGTGAAATGGATGACAGAAGTATCTGAAAAATTTGCAGTTGCATTAATGGGAAGTATTATTATTTCGGAGAATGGTAATAATTTCAATAGAATGATTTTGGCAAAACCCGATGGTGAAATAGAGTTTTACGATAAGAGACATCTGTTTAGAATGGGTGAGGAGAATAACCATTACACAGGTGGAACACAAAGGAAAATATTTAATTATTTGGGATGGCGTATTTGTCCTCAGATTTGTTACGATTTACGATTTCCTGTTTGGTGTCGCAATAAAAATGATTATGATTTGCTAGTTTATGTTGCCAGCTGGCCTAAGGCTAGACGTAATGTATGGCGAACACTTGCTATGGCTAGGGCTATGGAAAACCAGTCTTATGTTGCTATTGCTAACAGAGTGGGAGTTGATGGTATGAATTTGGAATATTCTGGAGACTCAATGATTATAGATTATAAAGGTGATATTATTACTGAAGCTATTTTAGGAGAAAGTTCGGTGATAAATGCATCAATTGATAAGCAACAACTTAATGATTTTAAAGATAAATTTCCTACTTGGATGGATGCCGATGTTTTTACGTTAGATTAATCATACTTTTTAAAGTATTCATAGTGCTTTGTTTCTGTGAAATAGAGTCCGAAAAATATTTATAATAATATTTGTATGATAAATGGTAATTTCAAATATCATACAATATAAAAAACACTAAAATACTAAATGGTAAAGAGTGGTTCTAAATTCAGTCTGCTTTTTAGTGTATAGTAGAATAAATAAATTTTTATGAAAGATATACTTATTAAATATGCCATAGTGGCCTTTTCTGTTGTTTTGTTTTATAATATTTTTTGGCAGGCCAGTGCTTTTGATATAAACCTTATCACTTTCGGATTATTTTCGGTGGCTTCAATGGTATTTATAAATAAAGAGTCGTTAAGAAGACCAATAATTCAGCATTTGTCTGTTATAGTTTTTTTGTCTGCAATTGCTGTTGTATTGTCTGGATCGGGTTTTAGTAAAACAATTTTTATTTTTTCATTTTTCTTTTTTGTGGCTGCCTATAACTTTCAGAAGTTAAAAACATTGGTTTTTCTTCCGTTAGTCTTTTTAATAGGTGCAGCGGTGGCGCCGTTTAGAGCCATTTATACTATGTATGTCGATTATAAATCGATGAAGACTACTAAAAAGGGGTATAAGAAGAGTTCGAAATTTTTAATATATACTATTCCTGTACTCGTGCTTTTTTTGTTTATGATATTGTTTTCGTACGCCAATCCTAAGTTTGCCGAGTTGGTACATTCTATTTTTATTCCTATTAAAAGATTTTTTAGAGCTTTTATTGAGCTATTTGAGGTAGGAAAAATAGCCTTGATAATTTTCGGTTTATTTTGGGCGTTTATGTTTTATCTTTCGAGTTCAATGAGTGATATTATTGGATTATCAGATAACTGGGCGATAGATATAATTCGTGATAGATCGAAAAAGATTTTTAGAACTCAAAAAAATCTTGCCTTAAAAAACGAGTATAAAGCAACTTTGTTTCTTGCAATAACTATGAATTTAATGCTTTTGTGTGTTAATTTTCTAGATATCTCGTGGGTTTGGTTTGATTTTATTCCAGTTGAGCAAGAGTTATCTAATTTTGTTCACGAAGGAACATATATGCTTATTATATCAGTTTTAATAACTCTAGGAATAATAATGTATATATTTCGACGAAATCAGAACTTTTACCCAAAAGCAAATGTTCTGAAGAAGGTGTCTTATTTTTGGTTAGCACAGGTAGCTGTTCTTCTTATATCGGTAATTATAAAGAACTGTCATTATATAGGATATTATGGATTGACAAGTAAAAGAATTGGGGTGTTTGTTTTTCTTTTACTGATTATAGTTACTCTGTTTGTTGTTTTATATAAGTTGTGGAAGAATAAATCGGCATTTTATGTTATTTCTCAATCGGCAAAATTGGGTTTGTTAACTTTAGTTATAGTATCGTTTGTTAATTGGGATTGTGTAGTTGTTAGATATAATTTAGAAACAGAATATCAAGCAGAAATAGACTATAATTATCTGCTTTCCTTCTCAAATAAAACGTCTTATATATTACTAGAGCATAAAGATATGTTTGAAGATTATTCGCATGAAAGAATAGAGTATAAAGTAAAGTCGTTTGAGAAATGGTATGAACAAAAGCAAGGCTTTTCGTTTTCTTTAACTTCATATATTGCTCATAGTACAAATCAGAAAAATTCACAAATAGAATCTATTCTTAATAAGAATGAAGATTCTGAATATTAGTATAAAATAGAATATGAGAATAATTTTTACTCTATTAATAAGCATATGTAGTTTTTGCTCTTTTTCGCAAAGCAATAAGATACATGAATTTAATTTACCCTTTAAAAATCCTTACTCAAACAGAGATAGTATGGTTTATAATGTAGGAGATAATTTATCGTTAACTTATTATAAGCCTAAGGTTACCGACATATTTGTAAACTTTATTCGTGATATGCGCGATTTTGGAT
>Ga0193951_1000888_pt1 | contig 13359 bp, 14 predicted proteins | sample BB_2_MG_FD_140370 | JGI IMG/M metagenome (GOLD analysis project Ga0193951, IMG submission 140370) | Microbial mat bacterial communities from the Broadkill River, Lewes, Delaware, United States - BB_2_MG | ecosystem: Environmental > Aquatic > Freshwater > River > Microbial mats | place: USA... | reverse complement strand
TTTCTTTTAGTTGGCTTTGTGCGTCCTTTAGTTCAAATAACTTGTCTATTTGGTTTTGTATCGCCTCTGGTGCCTGTTCGATTGATTCAAAGCCTAGCCTTTGTGCAACTTGATATTCATACGCCGCCTTTGCGCCTTGCTCCATTGCGATGATTTGATATTCAAGCGAGTTGCCAAGGCTAGACAGTGCGTTTTCGTATTGTGCTATCGAGTCGGGTATTGCTTTGTAAGCGTCTTGTGATACTTGTAGGTATTCGATTAGCGCCTTTGTGTCTTCTTTTGAAATAACAGCAGTTAAATCTTCTGGCGATGAGTTTAGTGCGGTTTTTAGTAACTCTGATGCTCGCGCCGCTTTCTGAGCTTTTTTTACATATTCCTCAATTCCAGATGCAAATTTTAGTATTTGCTCTCTGGCTTCACCTTGGTTTGAGTCAGCAAGTGCGCTTATTGACTCTTGGAAAGCAATTATTTTAGACGTTGCGTCTGGTGTGCCTGCTGATATAGCCTCTTGCATATCTCGCAATGATACAAGAATATCAACACCCGCTTGTCTCGCCTCGCTACCTGTAAAACCTAGTTGCTCACCTATCTCTTTGTATTCTTGAGACAGGCTGTAGCCAACACCTTCGGCTGTGCCTGCTACTTTAACAAGTGAGTCAAAACTACTTTGTAAAAAAGTTACATCAAACGTGTCATTGAATATTTCAGCAATACCAGTAGCCGCCGCCTCTCCTGCTTGTCTAGATTTGCTTTCAGCAGTGGCCAGTAGCAATCTAGCCGCCGTTTCACTTTCCTTTGCAAGCTCTTTTATCTCTTTTGTGAATGTCAGCACGCCGTCATTAGAGGTAATCGTACCGTTTAGTGATTCGATCGCCGAATCAAGCAAGCTAGTTGCGCTTTGCGCCTGACCTAAGCCTGTCGCCATGCCGATTAAACTGGCGCTAATACCAACAACCGCACCAAGCAACGGTGCACCTAATACAAAACCTAAGTCAGCAGATTGTTGCGATAGGGCGAGCATGGCAGATTGACCGCCTTGTATTTGCCCAACAAATTGTTGAACCTGTATACCCGCTTGACCTGCTGAGCGACCAATACCGCCTATTGCCTTTTGTGATTTCGTTGATGCCCTTTCTGCACCTGATGAGGCTTTGGTTAATTTATCTAAGTCGTCCGTAGCTTTAGTAACGCCAGTTGATGACACTTTTATTTGTAGATTAGCCGTTTCTGCCATCTTGTAAGACCTCGATTCGTTTCTTGTCTATTCTAATCAAACAATCAGACTCAAATGGAGCGATTGGCATCTTAGTGACGTTAATATATGCGCTTAATGACTCATAGTTGACCAGTTCACACCCTTTCTTTACATCAATATACTTTTCCCATAGGTACTCTAATTCCTCTGGCAAGGGTGGTATTTTTAGTAGCTCTGGCGTTTTCCCTGTCTGTTTCTCAACGCTACGCAACTGCTCGCCCAAGGTTGATGTACCCGATGGGACAAGCAGTTTAAACTGGCGCTCAGCGTACTCTATGAGTCTTTTGACTTTTTTCCGTAGTGAAACTTGGCATCTGCCGCGAGTTTGTTTATTTGCTCGCCTACCTGTGGCGCGTTAGTTAAAAACTCAGTTGCACTTTCTGGTGTTAATTCTTCATCAAACGACCATGATTTAATGAGCGATGCTAAAACCTTGTTGTTGTCAATTTCAGCATCTTCATTTTCAATTCGAGCAAGCATAAAGTCTTGCTTTGCCTTGTTCATAGCGCTGATAAAGGTTTCAGAATGAATAGACCGAATAACGATATAGTCATCGGTCTTTTCACCAGTTGGCAAATGTAGGTCTACGCGTTGCCCTTCCTCGGCCTTATCTTTAATGAAATAATCTTTCATTGAACCCATGTTAAGCGCTCGCTCTTGTGATGATTAGGTGTGAACCTTCTGATGGGTCGAACGTAGCCTCAAACGCCATTGATAGTGTTATCGCGTCTGGCCCTTGAATGTCAGGTTGACCGCTTGTGTAGGTTACAATTGGCATAGTGAACGTGTAAGAGCCTTGAGAGTTGGCAATAGTAAACTCGATAGATGAATCAGTGGAGTTTAAATACTTCTCTCTTAGTGTTTTGTTTTCAAAGTAGACAGTTAGATTGCCTGTAACTTTTGATAGCCCCTGTGAAGGCTCTGCCGCCTCTTTGCCTGTGAAAATGGTAGGCTTTCTAGTCATGCCATTATCAAGGGTGATAGAAACTTCTGTCACTGTGCCGATTGACGAACCGCCCTCAAGGATTGAGCCACTGAACGAATCAAAAGTAGCCGCAGACGATGCGCTGTTAAATGTCTCGCCTGACAGGTCTTCGAACTTTTCTTCTTTACCAATACAACCAAACACTGCTGTAATAATAGCGTCTGTTGTTACTGACAGTGAGAATGTGTTTATATTCATTCCACGGAATACGCGATATTTTTCAGCGCCAACTAAATCAGACTGGAACCCTGGAATAGTAAACGAGCGTCTTAACGAGCCTGCTTTTAACTCATCCGCTGTCCATGTGCCACCCATTGCCGCCTCAATAAACGGGTCGAAGTCACCATAGGTTAAGTCAACATTAATATCGCCACCGACTTGAGTCCCACCAAGTACAGGTTTTGACGCAAAGCGACCTGCTTTGATGTTAGCTGATTCTATAGAATCGCGACTCTCAGCAAGTGTAAATGTTGAAAATGGAATGGGTGTAAATGTTGGTGTAAGTGGAGTAACACCGAAAGATGTCTCAGCCACGAAATAGGGTGTAAAATTTGAACCATCAGCCATGATGTTATCCTCTTGTTAGATATGCTTTGTAGTTTATTGAAACAGGCACTTTGTACCAGTCGCCACTGATAAACGATTGATTAATCGTAATAGTGGTTATTGACACTTCCGTACCGTTGTTAGTCAATTTGTTGTTTTGTTGAAAGTAACTTTTTAGTAATCGCGCCCTTGCTAGTATATTGCCATCACCTTTAAATCTAGGCGTTGCTAGTGTTACTTGAAAGATGCCTTGCTCAAGGTCTCGACCTGCACGACCAAAACTAGCTTGCGATGAATTGGCAGGGATTAAGTGGATAGCGTTCCAGTCCTTGCCCACAACCGGTTCGAACTTCATATTGGGAAACTCAGTGCTAGTGCTACTAAACCCACCTGCTATATACGCTTGAGTTAGTGCGTCATCAATTGTCGGGTCGCTCATTTCGTCTTTCTCACTTCTTCATCAAGGATTTGATTAAACCGAATAACGTTCTTTCTTACCATGCCGTTCGGTGCTTTTACTCTTGAGTGTCCTTCGAATTCTATTTTATTTGCATACGGCGCGTTGTTTGTTAGGTAGTAACTACTGGCTAATTTTCCAGAATTTATGACCCTTTCAACGCTGAATAAGATTTGTCCGTCACTCGGATAGATACCGCTTTCGTTTTCAGCAATAATTCTTGTGCTTGCTGAGTTTTTGGTACAAAACCAGTTTGAGCGTAATCTTCCCTCGTCAACCGGTGTGTCGAGGATTACGTCACGAAATAAACTCATAGCAACACCGCGAATGGCAACATCAATGCCTGTGTTGGTTTTATCAGCCCACTTTTTAACATCGACGGTAAAATTGCTCATTTTCTTACCTGTATCTCATACATGACAGGGATACCTGCGGGATTAACTTCGGTGTAATTATTCACGCTGAATACGTTGCCACCGATTACTGTAGTGTCTCCCACCGATGGAGTGTAACCGCCTGCCTCGGCAAGTATGCGCTTATCGCCTGTTTTGATGGTTGTACCTTCGATTACACCAACACCTGCGTTTTTAGCCGTGTAGTCAAACACCGCGCAATTGACTTTGAAATCCTCTTTCGTTGAATTTGTTATCATGCCGGTGCCAGGGTCAATGTCACCTTCTGTTTCTCTCGTGAAGGTTAATAATTGGCCTAGCTCTTTTAGGGTCTCGGCTGTTGAGATTTGTAATTCTTTATACATTACACGCGCACCATTTGAAGTGTGCCACCGTTTTTGTAGTACGGCTTTAAATATGCCTCGGCTTTTTCAGTTTTGATTCTGACGCCTTGCTCAAAATAGGTGGTCTCTATGTCGCCAACCTTCTGAGTTTGCACTTCTTTGCTAGAGCCAGTTTGTAATAACTCACCTTCGTAAACTTGTATTGCCAACTCCATTTGTGAGCGTTTCCAGTCTGTAATGATGACATTCGATGCGATATAGGCATTTCTGCCATGTACGCCCACACGAGGAAACGGTAACTCTTGAGTTGATTTAGCGCGTACACCTTGAAGTTTTGACTCGATGCTGAATAGATAATCCATCGCTTTAATCATTAACGTATCGCGCTCTGGCTCAGTGGCAGGGAGTGCATAACCGCGTAATGAGGCGTAAAGATTTAATTCTTCAAGTGAGGCTAGGCTGTTTGCATTCTCGACTATTGAGCCATCTTCCACGATAAGTTGAGAGCCGATAGCAACAATAACTTGCTCAAGATTGCCAAGTACCTGTCCAGTTATATCAACCTGTTTAAGTGCGTCAACGTAAGTTACTCTGACAAATACGCGCCCTTTTTCAGCGGTTGTATTGAGGTTGATTGATAACTCAGTAGGTGATGTGACTTCGACAACAGTAGGGTCGTCAATAAGCGAATAAGTCTCACCACCAAAGCCAATGATTAAGTTATTAGCTTGTGTTAAATCTAAGCCCTCAAAGGTGAGTCGGACTTTGTTATCTCTTCCTGGGATTACGATATTTTGTGACATGTAAGGCTCTCCAATTTGTTTAAATTGTAACACCTGATTTATTAGTTAGGTAGGGTTTCGTTTTATAAGAAAAAGGCCCCTTTCGGAGCCTCTTGTTTATTTTTTGCTTTTCGACTTCGGTTTCTTTGAAATCTTTTCTAACGCCGCTTGAGCTTGTTTAAAGTCACTGCGGTCAATGTTGTCATCGATGCCCTTGGCACTTTGTAACAACTCTTTTTGTGTAATTTGCTGTTCTGCCATTAGCAATCCTTAACCGTTTGTGATGATAAAACAAATAGGTACGTTTTTGCGCTCAACAACGCGATTCCACGAGCCTGCCGCCTTGAACTCTGAGATTGATGGAGATTCACCAACTGGAGAGCCAGTGAACTCGTACCCGAACGGATGTACTAACCACGTTTTACGAGTTGTTAGCGTTTCAATACCGCCACCATTACCACCTAGCTCTGACCTTTCAGGGGCTACTGGAACTAGCGGGTTGCCTTGCCCAAAGCCTAACGCGCCTGCGCCAAACAAAACAGTTGTGTATTTAAAGCCAGAAGTTGCGCCTGCTTGAACAGTTAAGCCGTCATCGACGATAACTTGACGACCCATGTAGGTAGCCATCACGAGGTTGCCTTGTGAGTCACGGATGAAATCAATGTCATCATTATCAATGGCACGCTTATAAACAACTGAGTGCATTGCAATTGCGCCAGTGTCCTCGAATGCGTCACCTAGTGTAAACGCCGCGCCTGTGAACGCTAATCGAGAAAACACGTTGTTAACACCTGCATTTGCACCATCTTCGATAGAGATGTCGTTAACCATGTCGCTACCGTCATTAGCAATGTTATCAGCTAATACACCGTCACACGCAGATATTAAACGGCGTTGAAGTTGTTTCATCCAGTAAGAATCAACTCGGTTTCTAACTTGCTGTAGTGCGTTTGGCCCTGCTGCTAACTCGCTTGCTAAGTCTGATGCCTGCCAAGACTTGTTCAAGAATAGCTTGCGAGCAACTTGTTCACCTTGTACGATTTTATCAGGTGTTGCGTTTTGTGCCGGATCGTCGCTAGACAAGTCGGCCTCACTACCACCATCTAAATCTTTCCAGAAAGGAAGTTCAGCGCGTTTGCCTGCGCTGTCGGCGATTGAGTTTAATAAATCACTCGTCACCATAACGCCGGATTGTGCAAAAGCTGTTTTCTCTGGTGAGTTAACAGCGGGTAAGTCTTGAAAGACCGTAACATCGATAATGTCAGATAGGCGTACTGTAGCCATAATGTTTCACCTTTTAGTGTTGGTTTTGTTTTAGCTGATCGTACGCCTGCGGGTTTGACCTGCGTAACTCTACGAGTTCAGCTGATGTATAATCATTAAATTGCTTGGCAGTACCACCGCCCTCGTTGGAACCAGTAGCACCGCTACCCGTTGCCTGTGAACCCCTAAGCACTGGCGCAAATGCCGTATTACTCATAAATTCACTTTTAAAATCGTCTAGGGTTAAATGTGACGGCTTGCCGTCTTCACCCATTACTACTAATTTATTATTGCCGTTATCATCAATAACACCTAGTTTTGCGCTTAGGTGTGGCGTGATAACATCAGCATGACCGTCTTTAGCCAACTCTGATGCTAGCTCTTTTACCTTTCCATTTAAGAAAGATTGACGGCTTTGCTCAACTAATGCTTGCTCTTTTTGTTTAAATTCATCTTCCATCTGCTTTATTCGAGCGTCAGCGTCTTCTTTGGCTTTTTTAGCACTTGCCATAATTGCGTCAATGTCGCCTGAGCCTTTAAGCTTTTCAGTTTCAATGCTTTCTAACTTAGTTTGCATTGAGTTTATTTGCTCTTGAAACTCTTTAGCTTGCCTTTCAGCCTCTTTGCGTAACTCTTTTTCGTGGTCTTTTGCGCGTTTTAAAGCGCCAGTGTCTTCTAAACCATCAACCTGTAACGCGTAACCTTCGTCAGATTGACCGTATAGTGACTTTTTAGACTCATCGAGTTTGTCGAATTCGTCAGTTGTAATCTTAAATTTTAACATTTTAGGCACTGCCCTTAGTTGAGTTGGTGAACTTCACCAGTTATTAGTAAATATTGCTATGTGTATTATTTCTTATACAAGTTAAACCGTCAACCGTGCAAAAACTTGAGGTTGTTTTGACTTCATTTCCTCTAATGTCAGAGGTTCAAAGCGTTTATTGTAAGACAGTTTAATGAATGTGTCTTTGCTCATGTTCTGGAATAGCTCAGCCCGCTTTTTTCCTAGCGCATCAATCTGCATTTGTTTTGATTGTGTTTTAAGCCAGTCAAAGTAGTCTAGGTCGCCTGATACTGCACCGCCGATTGATGAGCGGGTTTCGTCCTTTCTTAAAAACTCAAAGCCTTTAGGGAAGTCAGGAACCGTAGTAGAACGACAATTAGGGTGCGCGGGAGGGAATGGCCCCTTGTTGTACTCAAAGACCATGTTATCTACACGTTGGCAAAATGGCGTGGTTCGACTGTCCAGAGTTGATACCCACTGGTACTTCTTAACGCCGTTTTCTTCTAACACACGTTTTCTTGCTTGGTTAGCTACGTGCTGAACACCAGTCCTGACCATTGTCGATGCGTGCCTTTTTGATGTGTCTATTTCATCACGAACCTGTTTGATGATTTGAGAGTTAGTTTGCCCCTCACCAAAACCGCGTCTAACTATCCCCTGGTAAGCCTCAACTTCTTTTTCTTGCCAGTCACGAACAAAGGATTCAAGCATTTTACCACCTGTCCTATCTTGCATATCCATGATGCTAGTGAATACCGCAGCGTGAATTTGAGCGGGCGCAGGAATAACAGAATCAAAGTCCTTTAGCGTTTCTTTTAGAAGACTAGCCTCGAACTCAGCCTCGTATACAGCGAGGTCATTAAAAGACTGATTGATTAAAGCGTACTGGTCGTTATTGATTACTGCTAAGTCCTGTTCAATAACATTAAGCAACAACTCCATTCTTTGGCGGGACAGGTCTGTTATTTCCACTTCGGATAGTCGCGTTAATATGCTAGTACGCCAGTCGTCGAGGAATGGTAGCACCTTGTTTATCTCTTCGGCTTTTAACCGCTCTAAATAAACTTGGTGCCGGTAGGTGGCTTGGTAGTAAAATTCGCTTATCAAAGTGGTATACCTGAGCTAGTTTCTAACTCGTCCATAACTTCTTCAAGTGAGCGCTCAGGGTCAATTTCTCCGTATCGTTGGAATTTTAAAATCATATCCGATTTAGGTAGTGCGCCTTTCATCCATGCCTCAACCGTCTGTCTCATTTCTTCTGGCGTTAAGTTTCTAGCAATAAAGTCTTTGTTTATTTCAACATAAGATTCCTTGTTAGCACCGCGAGCTTGGGAGATAAACATTAACATTTGGTTGTAAGCTGATTCCACATTGTTTGCGATTAGTGATAATACGCTATGCTCCGCGTGTGCATTATCCGCCGCCTCGATTTTAGTGTTTGATGAGGTCTTTTCGATTAATCGACCGCCCATTTGAACGATTAGCTCTTTGTGGTGAGCCATTGATTCCATCGGCATTGAATTTGGTTGAGACTGCGCGTAACCGAATACACCGCCCTCTGGCAGTGCCATGATGCTTGAGCCACCTAGACCGATTCCACTCCCTGTGTCCATTTCCTTTTTAATCATATCAAGCCAGTTTTCAGTTAGCCCTGACATGTAAGCCTGAGGTTGTCCCGCCCAAAAACACGCATGTTGATAATCTGCTGAGTCCCTAAAATGCGCAATAGATATACGTGTTAATTCAAGTAGCGGTGGCTCGTCTACGCTCAGACTGTTGTCTTGCGAGCCGATACACACAGCAGGAATGTAGTCGTAGTGTTTGCCTTTATAATCTTTTGGTATAACAGGCTCATCGTATTTAACAATACCTTGCTCAGTCTTGCGGTAAAGTTGTATTGTGTACTTACCATCAACCATAGCCAATACGCGCCACTGGTCTTTGCTCACTTCTTCAAATTCACCGTATTCTTTATATGACTCTTTAATCACGAGCATATTATTACGCCAGTTGATAAACGCTTTAGCGGATACACGATTGATAAATGAGCGAGGGTTGGTCGCTTGTGAGCCGTCACCGTTTGTTTCTGTGTCCATGAATAGAAGTTCACGACCTGATTTAGTGACGCTACGAAATGAGGCTTTCATCATTTGAATTAGGCCAACGTTTTCACCGTCTGCATTATCCCTCATGTAATCTAACTGTGTTGATAGTTCAATCTTTGGCGCCTTTGAGAAAGCCATGCCAGTCAGTGCTTTTAAGGTATAACCGACAAAAGGGTACAAAACCGCTCTCTCTAGGTAATTGTGGTTTAGGTGCGTATTCTTTGGGGTTTTGTCGTCTGGATTCAGTTTTAGCAGATAGCCATTTTCAAACGCTACCTGTTTGAACTTGCGAGCACCCATACAAACATCATCGACCGCTTTCCAGTCTGGTAAAGAATCTTCGTATTGTGGGTGTTTAAAATCTACGTTGTCGGTCATGTTAGAATGCTCTCTTTAGTCCTGTTGACATGGCTATTTTCTGTACTGAATAGTCATAGCTTACCATATAGCGTATTGCTGTTGTAATATGTTGATAATCACTATCTTCTTCTAAAAATGTCGAGCCTTTTTTGAGTTGCGTAGTTGATAGTCCTTTGTCGGCGTATCTGGCTTTGGATGGATTAACGAATAACTTAACCTCACCTTGCACGTTTTTAATCATGGCTCTAAGGTCGTTTTGGCTATCTTTAATGCTAGGTGCTTTCTTAGACACTTTACGCGTGTATTGCCAACCGTTTTCCTTTAGCACTCTTTCCATTTCGGTGTAGTCGGATTCGTGTCCGTGTTTTTCGCCTGCTCGACCTGCCGGATCGCCATAAATAACAACATGTTTGTTTTTATGGTCTTTAAACTTATCCACAAACTCTAGTGCTGATTGTCTTGATACGGCACTTTCTAATATAATTTCGTCGAGGATATAAATCTTTCCGCCTCTGTCTACAGCTACACCCGAACTCATTGGTGTGTAGTTAAAATCATGGTGCCACAATAGCTTTTCGTGCGGTTGTATGGCCTCGTTAGTATGATTGGCCTTTGAATAGTCTTCGTAGATTCGACCGCTAGCTGTTTCAAAACTAGCCTCAAACTCCTGCTTGTACTGTTTAGCAGACATAACGCGTTTTGCATCCTCTGCCATTTCTGGGAATATCTCCCTTGTCATCCAGTGGAATACTTTGAACTGGTCACTCTTACCTGTCTCGGCTGTTTGACAAAGGTCGTAGTAGTGGTTTAGCCCATCTGGTACGCCTAACAACCAACACCATGCTTTGTAGTCGGGGCGAGTTGGATTAACAGTATTCAAGGCGGGATAAATGTTTGCCTCCCATGCGTCCGCCTTTACATCAGCGAATTCATCAATACCACCACCTGTCCATGGTATACCCTCAATGCGTTGTGGTTTGTCTAACCCGATTACGTGTATCTCTGAGCCGTTATTAAGATAAATTATGCGCTCTGATACGTTAGGCCGTTTCTTATGTGTACATGATAGTGATAGGGCTTGTAGGTCTTCCCAAAATATTTTCTTGGCTTGGTCGTGTGTCGGCGCTGCGGCAAAGTATGGCCCCACTACCTTGTTGGCTTGTTTAACCAGGAAGCGTTTAAACCTTTCAGTCTTGCCACTTCTTCGACCTGCGGGTACAAGTGGGAATCTTAAACCATTAGGCACTGAGCTTATCAAGTCTAATTGCACTTCATGGTCTTTTAGCTCGTACCATCTGGCTAGTTGTTTATCGAGTTGGATGTGGCCTGTCTCTAATGTCATTAGTTTGGTAGCTTATCAATTAGTTTAGAAACGGAACTAGCAAGGTCCTCGCTTGATGAGGATTCGTCTTTAGCAAAAGCGCCGACGGTGACATGCTTGCCAAGTAATTCTAAGTTTTTGACTTTATCAGGCCATTTGATTTTTTTAACCAAGCCAGATAACTCCTTTTCGTTGCCGTTATAATCAAACAACTCATTAATATCTATTCCGCTTAATGATTGCCTCCATGCTTTAGGCCACTCACTGAGTTTTTTAAAGCCGTACATGTCATCGTTCATTATATCGATAATATCTAGTTGGTCGATTTCATACAGTCTGTTTAGGACATATTCAGCATCAACTTGAACCTTTTTGTTCCTCTCGCTACTTAACTCCGCTATGCGGTGCTGAATTTGAGGTTTTCTTAGGTTTTCCGCCCCTGTTGCGTAAGCGGCGTTTTCTTTATATCCAGACCTTAATGCAGCCTGTGTTGCGTTTAAATCTTTTATGTATTCTTTACAAAATAACTCTTGTTTATCTGTTAGCTTAGCCACTGGCAACCCCTAACTTTGATTAACTATTCACTGAATAGTCTAGTTTTTAGTTAAAACCCCTCAAATTTAACACTTGAGGGAATGATTATTTATTTATTGTGGGTATTTATTCATCAATCACTGATTAAATGAATTAACAGCCCAATTGTTAGATAGTAAGAGTAAACAGACTGCCACCTGGTTCGGTGATGTTTACGCTCTCACCGGTTTCTGGTGTGATAGACGAACCGTAATCCCATGATGCAAGTAGGCTATTTGATGCGCTTGAATCGTTGTATAGGACCGCATATCTAAATGGACCGACTGAGCCACCCGATGCGTTTAAGTTATCTACATCGCCAACTAAAGTAAACACACCACCAGTTTGTGATGCACTTGATACTGTTACACTTAACCCGCCCGCAGGATAGCCGTTACCCGCTGAGATTTCAGTTAGGTCAGCTTTAACGGAATGGGTGGCGTGGTTTGGTGTGTCGTTTGTTAGAAACACTTTTAGCGTGTCAGATGCTAAGTTATGGACACCGGTGCATAAATCTTCTGATGCCTGTTCAAATGGGACTGCGTTTGCTGTAGCCATGTTTAATCCTTGTATGAAACTTTAATTAAGTCGTTTTGATAGTTTACTGTGATTAAATCAGATGCGTAAGCTATCGAGTAATTATCAATGCGTTGTTCGATAAAGCCAGAGTAATCAATATTGATTGATTTGAAACTGGCGCTACTGGTTAACGGATTGATGTTTAAAACTCTATTGTGTGTTAATTGTACTTGATTAAATTGCGCTGTACTAGATAGTGAATTTAACGCAAATAAAAGACCTGAGCTGAAATCTAAATCACTGAATACCGCATTCGATGACAGTGTGTTTAAGTTGAATAACCGATTGTAACTTAGGTTTAAATCGTCAAAGCCTGCACTGGTATTTAATGGGCTTAGTTCAAAGTTGTACGTTGTGCCTAGCTGAACATACTCGAGCGTTAAATTACTAAACTGCGCTGTACTTGATAGGGTGTTTAGTTTTAATGCTCGGTTATAGTTAAGTGTCAGGCTGTTAAATTGAGCGTTTGAGCTTAGCGTGTTTATATTGAATAAACGATTATAAGCAAGGTTTAAGTTGTTAAATTGAGATGATGCGCTGTTTGATAGTAGTTCAAAATCATACGTTACCGCACCACCGCCAACCCTTGTTGGTGTACCCCACGCGCCCGCAGTTGATTGGTTTTGATATTCTGTCGCAATAAGGCTCGCTGATTTGGCAATTGCGCCCACCTCGTAACCTTGCATTGCGCCTAGATAAAAATCACTCGCACTAGATGAGCCAACTCGAATTTGCGTAGGCGTTTGATTAAGCATGGTGTCTGCATAATCAAAAATCTCAACACCATCTAAGTACCCTTTGATTCGTCCTGAGTCCCATTGATAGACAAACTTGCTCCATTGGGTAGTCGAGACAGCAAGTGCGGTTTGGTTTGCATTGCCAGTTGGGTAACCTTCGTCGTAAGCGTTTATAAAACCATCTTGATAACCAAGAATAACTGCTGTTAAGTTGCTTTTGCTCCCACCAATCAATGTACTTATATATTGATTATTAGTTAATGAGTCGGGCTTAACCCATGCGCTTATGTATCGAGTTGTTGTGTTTAATCCAGTTATAGATCCATCATAAACTTGACCGCTGAACTGCTGGGCATTGCCATAAGCACCGCTGACTGTATTTGTTGCAGTTGCGCTTAGCGGATTTGAACCAGTTGAATCAACGCCTGAGTTGTCGTTTAGTGAGTAGTGAGCAACAAGGCTTGTCCATACCGCATTACGCCCATAAGTATCGGTTACGGCAGGTTGTGAGTCGCCTGTATTATCGCCCCATATATAGATGACTTGACCAGTAGACGCATTCGGGATTTTTACCCAAACTTGAATCAAGTTGCCGACTTTATCAAACTCGACTACTTCGCAAGGTAGTTGATTATTACCTGATTCGTCTGAGCTAAAGCGTAAATCACCGCCACCTTGGTCGATAAAATGAAGTGCATCACTTACGTTAAAATCATCATACTTTAACAGCATGACAAAATCAGAATGACTACCTGTTATCGTTGGCAGTACATAGTCGATTAATCGTGTGTAAGTCGGTGATAAAGCCATAACTAGTGAGCCTTATAGCGAGATTCATATTGCTCTTGTTTATGAGAATACTTAGCTTGCTTATCT
>Ga0193951_1000883_pt1 | contig 13427 bp, 9 predicted proteins | sample BB_2_MG_FD_140370 | JGI IMG/M metagenome (GOLD analysis project Ga0193951, IMG submission 140370) | Microbial mat bacterial communities from the Broadkill River, Lewes, Delaware, United States - BB_2_MG | ecosystem: Environmental > Aquatic > Freshwater > River > Microbial mats | place: USA... | reverse complement strand
AGTGCCATTGGTCCTGATAATTTCACATCATACAAACAAGTGTCAGTTTCACCCGCAGTGCCAACTATCCATATGCCCATTTGTTGTAAATGCTTCATCGTACGAGATAAGTTTGTCACTTGCACTAACGGCACTGACTCTGCCGCGCCAACAGCAACTTTGCGCACAGTCGCGGTGATCTTTGCGGCATTATCTTTGGGGACTATAATCGCCTGAACACCTGCCGCATCGGCATTGCGCAGACATGCGCCAAGGTTATGAGGGTCTGTAACACCATCTAAAATAAGCAAAAATGGGGAAACATTACGTTTTTCTACCGCGCTGATAATATCGTCTAAATCATTTTCAGTGAGTATTTTACCTGGTTTTACTCGTGCAATAACCCCTTGATGCTGCTCTCCTTCACTTTTATCATCAAGTACACGTCTTTGTACCATTTGAGCAGGAATACCATATTTACGAGCCAAATTTATAATAGGTAATAAACGCTCATCGTCACGCCCTTTTAATAACCACATTTCGATAAAACGCTCTGGTGCGTTTTCTAATAAAGCGTTAACCGCGTGAATACCAAATACTACTTCTTCGTTCTTTGCCATTTTATTTGCCTTTATCGCACATAGTTACAAGCTTATACGCATAACATAGGTGACTAAAATCTTGCCTACAATCACTGTTCAAACATTAAGTTAGTTAATCTTTATTAGTAAGCTAACTGAAAAATTATCTTATTTAGCTGGTTTTTTACGTGCATTTTTTCCAGGACGTTTTTTGCGATCGGTTCGCTTTTTTGCTTTAGACTTAACTTTAGGTTTGTCTTTTTCTTTAGCTTTAACCTTAGTTTTCGATGATTTTCGGCTTTTACTTTGGCTATTTTTACCTTTCACTTTCACGTTGTTGGTGTTATTTCCTTCAACACCTTGTATCGCAAGATCAATTTTCTTTTCATCTAAATTAACCGCTGCAACTTCCACGGTTACAACATCACCAACACGGTATTTAACGCCAGTATTTTCACCTGTCAAACACATTCTGACATCATCATAATGATAATAATCTCGCCCCAACGAAGTGATATGTACTAAACCTTCAATATGTAAATCATGTAACCGAACAAAAAGGCCAAAATTAGTGACTGTGCTAATAACACCAGTAAAGCTATCACCCACATGGTCTTGCATAAATTCGCATTTCAACCAATCACTCACGTCTCGGGTGGCTTCATCAGCTCTGCGCTCTGTCATCGAACAGTGCTCTCCAAGCGCTATAACCTCTTCAAGCTTATAATCATAAGCGCCTGCATTGGCTTCTCGTTGCGCTTGTGTTTGCGCTTCTTTAAGCAGAATACTTTTTATTACGCGATGCACCACTAAATCAGGATAGCGCCTGATAGGTGAGGTAAAGTGGCTGTATGACGCTAATGCCAAACCAAAATGTCCTAAATTATCACTTTGATATACAGCTTGTCGCATTGAGCGTAAAAGCATTGTTTGAATCAATTCATGGTCTGGTCTATCAACTATTTTCGCTAAAATATCACAATAATCTTTTGGCTCAGGCTCTTCTCTGTTTGGTATTTTAAGACCTAGCTCTGATAAATAACTGACAAAATTATTATATTTTTCTTCGCTTGGTTTATCATGAACACGAAACAAGCCAGGTTTATTATGTTTTTCAATAAACTGTGCTGTAGCCACATTAGCCAAAATCATGCATTCTTCAATAATTTTATGAGCATCATTACGAACAAGCGGCACGATACTTTCAATTTTTTTATCTTGGTTAAATAGGAAAAGTGACTCTTCTGTTTCAAAGGCAATAGCACCACGTTTATTACGTGCATCACTTAATGCTAAATACATGTCTTCTAGGTTTTCTAAGTCAGGTACTAATGCTGAATATTCAGCTCTAAGTTTTTGACCAGCATCCGTTTCACTGTTTTTTTCACTTTCGCCATTTGATGTGTTTTTATTAACACCCAGTATTGCGGCAACTTTACTGTAAGTAAATCGTGCCTTAGAGCGCATTACTGCAGGATAAAACTGACTGTCTGACAATTGTCCTGTAGCAGAAACTGTCATTTCACATACCATGCAAAGCCGGTCAACATTGGGGTTCAGTGAACACAAACCATTGGATAATTTTTCGGGTAACATGGGGATAACTTGGCTTGGAAAATACACTGAATTTCCACGAGCAATGGCTTCATCATCTAATGCGGTACCATGGCGCACATAATAACTCACATCAGCAATAGCTACCCATAAACGCCAACCACCAGCAGCTTCTTTTTGACAATAAACTGCATCATCAAAATCGCGAGCATCTTCACCATCAATAGTGACTAAAGGTAAATCGCGCAAATCTTTACGCGGCAATTTCGCAGACTCTTCTACTTCATCTGCAATTTGGGCAATTTCAGCTTGTACTGTATGTGTAAATTGATACGGTAAATCATGAGCTCGCAAGGCAATTTCTATCTCCATGCCTGGCGCCATATGATCGCCTAATACTTCGATCACTTCACCGATGGCGTGAGATCGTTTGGTTGGTCTTTGCTTTAAATTAACTACAACCATTTGACCATGACGTGCACCAAGCTTCGCTTTAGGGTCAATTAATATTTCTTGTTTTATTTTGCTGTCTTCAGGTACAACCGTGCAAATATGATGATCAATATAGAACCGCCCAACAATAGGTGTTTTTCTAGGCTCTATTACATCAAGAATTTTAACTTCTTTACGTCCCTTTCTGTCAGTTCGATCAACTAATATAGCTTGTACTACATCACCATGAAAAACACGCTGCATTTCATGAGAGGAGATATAAAAATCTTTGCCTGGCTTTATTAGCAAATCATCTTTCATACTGGTTTTATCAGGTGAGAAAAAACCAAAGCCATCTCGATGACCAATAACTGTGCCTGTTAACAAACTACTTTTTGCAGGAATGGCATATTGTTTAAATTGATTAAATACAAGCTGTCCACTATTTTCCATCGCGCGTAAACGACGCTTTAAACCGACAAGTAAATGCTCCTCTTGATATTTTAATGTTTTAACAAGGGCATTAAAGGTGGGAGGTGGCGAGCATTTTTCAATGATTGATAATAGTAATTCGCGCGAAGCGACTGGTTTTTCGTATTTTTTTGCTTCACGCTTAGCGTGGGGATCATTTAGGGTCAAAATAATGTGTTTCTTGTAATGAATGGAAATAAATAAGTGAAATTAATAATTAATTACTGACAAGTATACCACAAATTTGAAAAACACAAGTAGAAAGTAAACCATTGGAATAAACAGGGCTTTTGCCCTATTTTCATCTAAAATAAGGGCCGTGTTAATCAATTAGTATAATCTGTTTTTTTAGCGGCATTAACAACTTTAGTTGGCATTTTCATGGCTAATTGCTTTTTCAATTGACTAATTTTTTTATGAATAACTTTATCATCTGTCATGGCATGATGAAGTTGAGAATATAATTCAGGATAATCAAGCGGGCTTCCATAACCCTGTTGATAGATACTGGCTAATCGCATTTGAGCGGCAAGATTATTCATAGAAGCGGCAGCTTTTAGGAAAATAATGGCTTGCTCTATGTCTACCTGCATAAATTTACCTATATGATAATAACGTCCCATTTGTTCAAGACCTTCAGCTAATCCTTGATCTGCCGCCAACCGCATATAATGCACACCCAATTCAACGTCTTTTTTAACACAAACGCCGTAGGCTAACATATCACCCCACAAAAATTGATATGAAGGCATTTCTGATTTTATTGCTCGGGCCTCAATGTCTTGCACTAATTGACAATCATCTAGCACAACTTGACTTAAATGTTTGTTTACTTTTATTAAATTTAGCAGTTGGTCATCTGTATAAACTTGAACTGCAGTTAAATTTTGCCCATAAGCTAAAGGTAAAAAACACAGAGAAATTAAAAAAAGAGTAATACGCATATCGTAATCCTAGGAAACAGACAAAATTTTGACTTTATTTTTTATCGGCAGCAAAGCACAAAACTAAACATAAGCTATATTAAAACCAAGCCTAATAAAACTTAGCACGTAAATCATTAAATAATACAGCTATGCAATTAAAATATTAATCTTGATGCAATATAAAGACCAAAACATTTTGCATTTAACTCTATCAACACGGTTACGCCTTAATCTGCCCACCCAAAGAAAAAGGCAGCCAAGATAATATTGGCTGCCTTTTTCTTTTTCAAACGTGTTGTGAGCATTTTATGTTAGTGCAATGCTATTTTTATATCTCTATTAAAATTGATATTTAACCCCAATATTAGCTGTTGTTCCTAACCCTTTAACATTGTAGCCACCATAACGATAGGCTTGAGACTTTGCGGGAAAGTAATCTTCATTGAATAAGTTTTCTATACCAAAAAATGCATTCCAATTTTTGTTAATCAAGTACTGTCCGCTTAGATTAGCGATTTGGTAATGGTTAACAGGTCCTTGATCGCCCACATATTCACCTTCTTCATTTGCATTAAATTTTTTACGATCTGCTACATACAAATAGCTCAAGGTAAAAGATAAGTCATCTGACGATTGCCAAGCAAGGTTAACGGTTGCTTTAGGTGGTGAAATTTGTTGCGCACCTAAATGCACATCTGTTTCAGTATTTTTACCTTCAACATAGCTATATGTTGCTACTACTTGTAAATCAGGGCTGATCTGATAATCAATTAGTCCTTCATAACCCCAAATTTTTTGAGGTGCTCTTACAGGTAAATACACCCCAGTGGCTTCGTCAAATTGGCTGCTAGTACCTAACTCTGATGTACTACGATAAGCAGCAAACTCAATACGTAAATCATCATTAACCTGTGAATTGAAACCAATTTCATAGTTATCAATAATTGAAGCTTGAGTACGAATTAGCGTAATATTAGTTACCGTGGCAGTACGTAACAATCGGCCAATATCCGAAATATCAGCACCTTGTGAATAACTAGCAAAGGGGCTAAATAAAGGGCTATAGTTATATTTTATTGCTGCATTATACGTTGTTGCTTCGTAATCAATAGTACCACCAACAACATCAATTGATGCTTGACATTGATCTACTGATTTACATTGTTTAAGCGTTTGGTAATCGTCTACTTGCAGTTCAATATCTTCCTGACGAATACCGACTTTAACAATAATATCATCATTAATTACCCATTTAGTTTGTAGGAAGCCCGCTAGGTTTTTCATATCCATTTCAGGCACCCAAATACGCCCATCAACTAATGGCTGTGAAGTAATATCATTAAGTGAATCAATACCATATATAAATGTGGCTTCAATATTATCGAAATCAATTTGGGTATTAAATGTAGCTCTGCCACCCATTTTTTCAGATTTTATTACTGATTGTCCACCTGTATACCCTTCACTTGGGTTAGCAAAAGAGGGAGAGTAGAAAAAGGTATTTTTAATATCTTGCTGATAAAAGTCTAACGTCATTTGAGTTTGAGGGAACACAGCGTAATCAGTATACTTAACCATTAAATTGGTATTGCCATCTTGTCCTTGTGGCTCCCCCTGTTTTTGCTGTTCTAGTGGTACATGAATAGCGTAAGTCTTTTCACCTACATTAATATCACCAGAAACATCACCCAAATCTGTTTTTTGCTGAGAACTATAGAAGTTATAGCTCAGCTGTAATGCTTTATCATCGTCAAATTGATAACCAAGTTTGGTAAAATAGTTTTGAGTTTCCGCATCAGACAAACCGTATTGTAAACCGGGTATATCACCTTCAGCATCTCGTTGTACGCCGTTTTCTTCATAGCTAGCCGTAAATAAATAGCTAAATTTATTTATTTTGCCATTAATATTACCTTCTAAACGACCACCCGCACTTTCATCAGGTTGAACCATACTAAAACGACTAGATAAACTGACTTCTCCTGCCATTCCTTCATTTGATGAACGTTTGGTAATATAGTTAATAATACCACCCGCTGCACCATTACCATAAATAGAGGTAGCCCCTTTTATTACTTCTATTCGTTCAATTGCACTAGGATCAAGAGTTTTAATACCTAGCGAGCCATTGCGTAGGGGTGTTGATTGGGGTACACCATCAATCATGACTAAGGGAGCACGACCACGTAATGTTTGCCCAGCATTGCTTGAGGTGCCTGTGCTGGTTGCCATGCCAGGAACATACATAGCCAATAAGCTTTGTAATTCAGGCGATACTTTTAAATGTTGTTCTATTTTTTTACGACTAATAACGGTGATTGAAGCGGGCACCTCATCAATACTTTCAATAACACGACTTCCTGTCACGATAATAGTTTCCATATTTTCAGTTTGCTCATTATTTTGAGCATAAATAGGAGTCAAAAACTGAGCTGATATAGCCACAGCAAGTGTTGTAAGTTGTGTGTATTTCATTGCGCCTTCCTTAATTTAATTGACGCAAATACTAATGACAATAATAACTATTATCAAGCACTGTTTATATTTTTTTCTTTCTATGACGACAAAACCAAAGATAAAACCCAGAAATAACAAAAAAACATGGCGATAGCGCTATTACAATCCAGAATACTTGAACGATAGGGCTTAAAAAATCACCAATATGAAATTTATACTTAAAATTCCATACTTGAGTAGAAAATGACGCTTTAGTGGCATCATAAACTTGCAACACCTTTGCCGTATAAGGATTTACCCAAACCCAACTATAAGCATGATTTTCACCTGGCATTTTCATTCTAAGCGCCATGCTTTCAGATGGATTTTTAGCCATATAAATTCTATATAAACTGGCTTGCGGTAAGGCACTTAAACCATTTTTTAATGCTAAACCAAGTTGTAAATCTGATGAGTATTGATTTTCTATAGTAGGCGCGTCAGGTCTTTGTTCAATTTCACCCAAGGTAAGCATTTCAACGACGGTTGACGTTTCCATTTTCCAATGAAAAGCGATGCCACTGAAAGCAACTAATAGTAGAGGGATAAATAAAAACACCCCCAGAACGGTGTGTAATTGGTAAAATAAAATTTTATTTTTGGCTTTTCTGTTGACTTTTAAACGCTTTATACGATTTCTCGGCCTTATCCATAAATAAATACCAACAATAATTTCTATAATCAAGCACAAGGTCGCAATTGAAACCCATAATCTAAATGGAAAGTTTTCGTCTTTGTCTTGATATAATAACCAACGATGAAAAGCCATCGTAAAACCATAGAAGGTACTATAGTAATCATACTCTAATAAAATCTTAGCGTTATAAGGGTTAACGCTGACATAGCGTTTATTCGCTAATTGTATTTGCCAAGCTAAATTAGACTCTAATTCTGGTTGAATTAGTGTCACCTTCTGCTGAGTATTGTCTTCAACACTTTGGATAATGTTGTTATATGTTAGCGTGCGCTCTTCAGGTAATACTTGCCAATAGTCTGGGTTAATTTCACGTTGGATCGTTTGTGCATAAATTAATAATGTTCCTGTGATACTAGAACTAATTAAAAATAAACCTGAAAATATTGCTAATAATAAATGTATTCTACGTAACCACAGCTTGAACAATTGAGATCCAAATAAAAAAATAAAAACGTCTTATTATAAATAAGAATAATTATTACTCATAGTTTAAAATTAAATAATTACAGAAAAACAATTTTCTAAACTACACCTGATTGATTATGTGACTAAATCAGCGAATAATGTGATTCATTTCATATAAACAACGTGAAGTTATAGGTTAACTTTACTGGTTTAGCCACTTGCTTAGCTATGTAAAACAATTCACAATGGTATGATTTACAAATTAGTTACCCTAATTTTTCTAACGTGGAAAACTGGTATTTATTAAATGTCTGACACCGAAATAGAATTGGCGCGTAAGTTAGCAAATGTGATTGAAAACTCACGGGTTAATAGTGAAATAGCACAAAAGCTATTTGACATAGAAACACAAATATTAACCTGCACCACAAGCCAAGATTTGTTGCATCAACTACTTTCATCGATAAAAGATAAATTCAATCTAACAGGGATTTGCTTGTTGTTGGCAGATCCAATCCCAATAAGTTATCTATTAAGTGGCAACATGCATTCTAATTGGCATAGAGAAAACTGCAAAAACATCGCAATGAAAGAATTGCAAAAGCTTCATCCTCAGAGAAAACCATTTTTAACTAATACGCCTCACATTATCGAAACAATAATACCAAAGAGTTTAAGAGCCCAAACTCAATCTGCCGCGCTAATCCCCTTAATTATTGAGGACAAACTATTTGGTAGCCTACTTTTTACAGACGATGATAAAGAACGTTTTCAGCCAAACTTAGGTACATTACACCTAGAACAACTCGCAGTAAAAGTGAGCTTATGTTTATCTAATACATTAATTCGAGAGCAACTAGAATACATGGCTCATTACGATAGATTGACAGGGGTCGCTAATCGACGTCTTATGGAAACTTCGATTAACGAAGAGTTAATTCGTCAGCGCCGATATAATGTCCCTTTCTCATTATTGTTCATAGATTGTAATAAATTTAAACAAATCAACGATACTTATGGACATGATTGTGGTGACAAAGTACTGACTTACGTTGCCACACAACTAAAAGAACTAATCCGTGAAAACGACAAGTGCTTTCGTTATGCTGGTGATGAATTTGTCATCACCTTAGCAAGTCAAACCTATGAAGAAGCACTGCTAGCTTGTAAACGCTTATCTGAATTTTTCAAGAATAACCCTATGCCTTATCAAGGTTCATACCTGCCCATAACCATTAGCTGCGGCGCGGCTGCAAGTGATGGACAGCAAACAATGGAAGAGCTTTTACAGCAAGCTGATGAGCAACTCTATTTGCGTAAAAAAGCTGAAGTAACCAATGAAAACATTTAGAAAAATGCATAGTTTGATAATATTGAATTATTATTGCGCTAGAATGTGTGTTTACAAAGCGTTAAATAAATGAAATTACATTGAAAAAGAAGAACCACAGCCACAAGTAGTTGTTGCATTGGGGTTATTCACAACAAAACGAGACCCTTCTAAACTTTCAAGGTAGTCAACTTCACCGTCAACTAAATATTGTAAGCTCATTGGATCTATGACCATAGTAACACCTTGCTTTTCTATGGTCATATCGCCTTCATTAATTTTTTCATCAAACGTAAAACCATACTGGAAACCAGAACAGCCACCGCCAGTAACATATACTCTTAGTTTTAGTTCAGGATTTTCTTCTTCAGTGATTAAAGACAATACTTTTTTAGCCGCTGAATCAGTGAATTTAATGGGTAACTCTGGATTTGAAATAGGATCAGACATGGAGCTCTACTTTTGATTGAAAAAAATACGAAAATTGAGGTAATTATACCAAGGCTATTAAATTTTTTCCTAGTCAGGACAATAAATTTGCCAACAGTGATATTATCTTAAACCTGACTAATTTAATCAAGTATTATTGTTTTATTATTCAAGCCCCCAAGGTAATGTTTTATTAAGCTTTTGATATTTTTGCCATTTAGTTTTCGTTAATATTGCAGATATTTGCATTTTTTCTGGAGTAAAGTTTTCAGGCAAAGTAAAAGTACCCTCTATAATTTGAAAATACTTGAAACTAAATGACACATCTTTTTTACTGACAGTTGAAATATCCGACAATGTTAATTGAGTGGGTTGGCTTGCTAAACTACCTGTTATTGCTAAATCAATATAGCCTTTAACATAGCTTCTTTTTCGTTGCTGCTGCATTAATACAACTTGAAAGTGATAATAACCAGGGCTTTTACTCGCTGAAATTTTAATATTATCAATAACTAAACCATCAACCTCTTTCTCTGGTGCCATCACTTTTTCATAAAAAGCCAATTCTTTTTTTACCTGATAATGCTCAAGTGACATCTTCTTCAAGGTTGCTTGTGCATTTTGATTCGCTAATTGCTCTACTGCTAACTCAACTTCTAACGTGTGAATACGTTCAACTTGCCTCGCTTGTTCTTCATATAATTGATCAAGTCGATTTTTTTGTTGCTCTAACGTAGTTGATTGAAAATTATGATAGAAGTTACCAAATCTATAGCCAATGAATAAACAAAGGATAATTAACGTGACTAAAAAAAGTGCTGATTTCAAGGGGCCTAAGCGCTTTGTTACAACAGTGAGATTTATTTTTGCTAACCAATTCATTTGTAACGTACAATAACCTTAATGCATAAAGAATAAAAAAGCGCTGTGAAGCTGTCGCTTATTAACTGTGCTTATTTAGACTATCTAAATAAGCACAGTTAATAAGTAAAACCAATAAAACTAGTCATTAATAATGAGTTACATTAGCACAGTAAGAAAGCATCTAGCGTTACCCAAAACTTCATGGCAAGTTTGTTTACTTGCTATTGTGGGTGGGTTTGCATCCGCATTATTAGTTATTCTATTCACCTTAACTATAGAGCAAATCCAACAGCTTTATTTAGTTAAACGCGATAACTATATCACTTTAGATGGGGTAAGTCGTTTTGATTTGCCTATTATCGGTTCACTTATTATATTACTCTTTGCTTGGATTACTGGCTATGAGTATTTAAGAACAGGTATCCCATTTGTGCTTTACCGCTTAAAAATCGCTCATGGTGTTATACCTTTCAAAAATACCTTCAACCAATTTTTTGGTAGTGCGGTGGCACTTGCTTCTGGCTTTTCTGTAGGAAGAGAGGGTCCTGCTGTTCATCTAGGCGCTGCCGCAGGTAGCTATGTAGGTAGTTTATTAAAACTCCCCTATAATAGCATTCGCACGTTATGTGCCTGTGGTATTGCTGCTGGTATTGCTGCAACATTTAACACACCAATTGCCGCTGTACTTTTTGTCATGGAAGTCATCATGAGAGAATATAAAATTCATATTTTTATTCCTGTTATGTTGGCTTCTTTAGTGGGCTCTTTGGTCACACGCAATGTTTTTGAGGTCTCACAGCACTTTGATTACTTTCATAGAATAGAGCTAATTCCACAACACTATATTCCTTTAGTTATTTTAGGTATTTTACTCGGTTCGCTTGCTGCCGCCTTTAATAAAACCCTTGTAACAGTTATCAAACATAGTGAAAATTTTCATATTGTGCCAAGGCTTATGTTAGCAGCATTGATCACTGGAGCCTTAGGTTATTTAGTACCTGGTGCTATGGGCGTTGGCAGTGGGGCTATTGATCTATCACTCGCAAATAATTGGCATATTGGTTTATTATTTAGTTTGCTATTAGCCAAATTTTTAATGACAACGTTTGCTTTAGGCTTAGGTATTCCAGGTGGTATTGTCGGCCCTATTATAGGAATAGGTGCAATTGCGGGGGGATTAGGCGGCGCATTAGTAATGCAAGTACTGCCTGGTGAACACATTGGCAATGACTTTATATTAATGGGAATGGCGGGCTTTATGGCGGCAAGTTTAAATGCCCCTCTTGCTGCTTTGTTAGCAGTAGTAGAATTATCAGGGCAGTTAGAAGTCATTTTACCCGCAATGATTGTTATCACCGTTGCAAGTATTATTTCAGGCCAATTATTTAATAATCGATCTGTATTTACCATGCAGTTAGATGTGCAGGGCTTAGTTTATCGTAAACCTCCAATAGAAAAAACATTACAAAAGATTGGGGTGTTAAGTTTGATGATAAAAAACATAGAATACACAGAAAATGCCTCAGCAAATACTATCGCTGGCATGATAGTAACAAGCGACAGTAAGATTCCAGTGGTAAATAAAACTATCAGAAAAATAATGAAAAATAAAAAAGTAGTAGAGCAAGTAAATTATCATTGGGCTGAGTTCAATGAAGAAATTCCTTTAGTTACCATACAAGCTGAAACTGACACAACGCCTGAGAATATTGCAGTGGAATACCAAATAACAGAAAAAATGAATTTTCATAAGCTTATCCCACTCTCTCAACAGGCAACATTGGCAGAGGCATATTTAGCACTTGTACATGACCGTCGTGGTGGAGTTTATATTTATCAAGATAATATCGATAATATTATCGGTATTGTGACCTTTGAGCAAATTAGACAATATCTAGTGAATGGTAAACTCATTGCTAGTATATTACCGGCACAATCAACAGCAAGAGAATGCGTACTTGAAGGAAAAAAAGAGTAATGAGTGAATTTATATTGAACAATGTTTTATGGTTTAAGGCCTTTCATGTTATTTTCATGGTGGCTTGGTTTGCAGGAATATTCTATTTACCTCGATTATTTGTGAATCATGCAGAAACAAGCTCTGTTGAAGTTTGTGAGCAATTAAAGGGGATGGAAAAACGGTTACTTTATTTCATCACTCCGTTTGCAATATTTACTGTTTTACTTGGTTTAGCACTCATTTATAGTTATGGTTATGTTTGGTTTGTAGCTGCTAAATGGTTACATATAAAGCTTACCTTAGTGATTGTACTGTTAATGTACCATGGCTATTGTTTTAAGCTAGTTAAAACTTTTCAGCAAGACAATAATACGCGCTCAGGTAAGTTTTATCGTGTGTTTAACGAAATACCCGTATTAGCCTTATTTGCAGTAATACTGCTAGCCTATATCAAGCCTACATTTGGTTAATGTGTTCTTATATTTAATAAAAAATTAACGCTAGCTCAAAGCACTTACCCTACTTATTGTTAGCTTTATTAATAACTTTTAATATTCTCTCCTACTATTTGTTTGATATGATATTTACAGGAAAGCATAATGAAAAGGACCCTCAAACAATGAATATAAATACTTTCACTCGATACCCGCGATTATTAACCATATTGCTGCCATTTGCTTTGTTGACAGCTTGTGGTGGTGGCGGAAGTACAAACTCAACTCCCACCAATCCCACTGACAATACAGCACCTTCTTGGGAACAAGGTACATTTGAACCATCTGATAACTTTGCTGCTCAATGTGAAAACCCGAGAATAGGTAATAGCCCTATTACAGGTATCGCCTACCCAGACAAAGACGGTAGTGAGTTAATAGAAAAACACTGGCAACGGGCTTTTACTCACGAAACTTATCTTTGGTACAAGGAAGTCATTGATAAAGATCCAAAAAACTATAGCTTGTCTGATTACTTTGACCAGCTTAAAACTACGGCTGTAACCGACTCAGGAAAAGAGAAAGATTATTATCATTTTGTCCGCCCTACTAGCGAGGTTGAAGAGTTGACACAATTAGGTGTGAGTTATGGTTACGGTATTTTATTTGATAAGCAACAAAGTTCAATACCAAGACAATGGGTTGTTCAAAATATCACCCCAAACACACAAGCATTTAACGCTAATATTTCACGTGGTTCAAAATTGTTAGCAATAGATGGTATTGATTTTGTTAATAGCGATAATGAAGATGATATAGATACAATCAATAATGCTATTTACAGTAATCTTGAAGGTGAAGCACATACT